>UMHJ01000168.1_pt1 | contig 93524 bp, 103 predicted proteins | sample 1965511 | NCBI WGS metagenome assembly UMHJ01 (sample SAMEA4836096, study PRJEB28245) | human gut metagenome | biome: gut microbiome; material: fecal sample | place: Denmark | collected 2008
ACCGCCACCGGAATGGAAAACAGCAGGGTAAAAAATGCCCCGGCCGGAGACAGGCTATGAAAGCAGAAGAGCTTCATAAATAGCTCTTCATAATAAATAACGGCCAGGAAAAAGGCCGTGGGCACAAGAAGCCGCCGCCTGCCTGTCTTGGACAGGTGGAGAAGCCTTCTTTTTTTCTTCTGATCCGCCAACTCCATCCCGCAGCTCCTTTCCGCCCGCAGCACGGGTCCTTTCCAATATACCATACCTTATAAATGCAGGCTCATTTTACCCGATTGGGCCTAACCTGTCAACAAACCGCCCCAGGCCGGTTCCTTTTTCTTTTTTTCCAGCTCTCACCTTTAAATTTAAGGTTCAACCCACTCTCTAATTTTCTTCCTTCCTGCATTCTGACGCTTTCTCCCGTTCTTAACCGCTTCCTTTTGCCGTTCCAACCAAAAAGGCATAGAATTTTTTCTTTTGCAGATAGTTTAGGGTTGCATTGAGCATGGAAATCTGCTATATTATCCTTAATAATTTATTCACAATTTTTCCATTTTCATTTCTTAAGTTTTTCCTAAATTTTTTCCGGCAACTTTTTGAGAAAAGCAGCCTTTTCCGGCTGCTTTCAACTTTGTCACCCCGCGCTGGGCGGGGGAAAGGATGGTTTTACGTGACTTCTCTGCGCCAGACCCTGGAGGAGCGTCTGCTGACGATCTTTTCCACCCACTATGACATCGAGCGCGGCAGCGACGATTCTGCTCTGAAGGCCTGCTGTGCCTTTCACTCCCGGGACTCCCAGTATGTACTGAGCAAAAAGGCGGAGCTCTGGGCGGCGGAGCACCACGAGTACCTCTACCTCTACTCCTTGTCTGAGCTGGACGAGACCGCTCTGGAGGACGTGTGCCGACAAACCCTGGAACTGGGCACTCCTCTGGTCAAGCCCCATGCTCAGCATATGTATACGTATCTCACTGCTTTGGTTCTGTGTGATCAGGCCGACAAGCAGGCTCTGGGCGCTTTGATCAAGAAAAAGCACCGCAGAGAATTTAAGCTATCGCTCCATGGATGGATGGAGTTTCGTATAGCCGCCGTGGACCTGTCCACCGGCGAAATTACCACCAACCGCGCGGGAAAAGCCTTTGGCAAGGACCTGAAGCGGATGGTGGAACGTGTCATTGCAAACTATAAAGGAGAGGAGAAAACTCAATGAATGCAATGCTTGTTGTCATCGTTGGCATTATCATTCTGATCGTAGGTTACATTTTCTACGGCGGATGGCTTGCCAAGCAGTGGGGCGTTGACGATTCCAAAGTCACCCCCGCCCATGAGCTGGAGGACGGCATGGACTACGTCCCCGCCAAGGCTCCTGTTCTGATGGGTCACCACTTTTCTTCCATCGCCGGCGCCGGCCCCATCAACGGCCCCATTCAGGCTGCCGTGTTCGGCTGGGTCCCCGTTGTTCTGTGGGTCCTGATCGGCGGTATCTTCTTCGGCGCGGTTCATGACTACGGCGCTCTGTTCGCCTCCATCCGCCACAAGGGTCAGTCCCTGGGCGAGGTGGTCGCCCTGAACATCGGCGATCGTGCCAAGAAGCTGTTCCTGATCTTCTCTTACCTGACCCTGGTGCTGGTGGTGGCCGCTTTCGCCTCCATCGTGGCCAGCACCTTCGTGGGTATCAATGCGGACGGCTCCCACAATGAGACCAACGCCTCCGTGGCTATGATTTCCCTGCTGTTCATCGTGATGGCTATTCTGTTCGGCTTCTTTGTTTACCGCAAGGGCGCTTCTCTGGCCATCGCCACCGTCGCCGGCTGCATCGGCATCGTGATCTGCCTGGCTCTGGGCCTGGCCTGGCACCCCATCTACCTGTCCAGCACCACTTGGATGTGGATCATCGGCGCTTACATCCTGGTTGCTTCCGTGGCTCCCGTGTGGATCCTGCTGCAGCCCCGTGACTACCTCAGCTCCTTCCTGCTGTACGCCATGATGGTTATCGCCGCTGTGGGCGTCATCGGCGCCGGTCTCACCGGTGCGGACGCTGCTCACATGGATATGCCCGCCTTCACCGGCTGGTATGACACCCTGGCTCCCACCGGCAGCTCCCTGGGCTATGTGTTCCCCGCCCTGTTCGTTACCATCGCCTGCGGCGCTATCTCCGGCTTCCACTCTCTGGTGGGCTCCGGCACCACCGCCAAGCAGCTGGACCACGAGCGCGACGCTAAGCCCATCGCTTACGGCGGCATGCTCATCGAGTGTGCCCTGGCTCTGATCTCCCTGAGCGCCGTGTCCTTCATCTGGACCGAGTACGCCTCCGGCGAGATCGTCACCCCCACTCAGGTCTTTGCCGTCGGTATCTCCCGCATGGTGGCCTCCATCCCCGGCCTGGCCGGCGCTCAGGAGACCATTGCCTCCCTGCTGGTTCTGACCGTTTCCGTGTTCTGCCTGACCTCTCTGGATACCGCCACCCGTCTGGCCCGCTACATGTTCCAGGAGTTCTGGCTCAAGCCCGGTGAGACCTACAAGGACGCCACCGGCTTCAAGGCTATCCTCTGCAACCCCGTGGTGGCTACCGCCATCACCGTGGTGCTGGGCGTTGGCCTGGGCATGACCGGCTACTCCAAGATTTGGCCTCTGTTCGGCGCTGCCAACCAGCTGCTGGCCGCTCTGGCTCTGCTGACCGTGTGTGCCTGGCTGGGCAACATCGGCCGCAACAACAAGATGTTCTACTTCCCCATGGCCTTCATGCTGGTAGTCACTCTGGTCTCTCTGTTCCAGACTGTGACCAGCAAGGTGTCCGTCATTGCCGCCGGCGCTGCCAGCGACTGGGGCCCCTATGCTCAGGCCATTCTGGGCACCCTGCTCTTCGTGCTGGCCATCGTGCTGGCTGTGGAGGGCTGCATGACCATCTTCGGCGGCAAGAAGCCCGCTCAGAAGTAATTCCATTTTTCCATCCAGACAAGAGGGCCCGGCAAACGCCGGGCCCTCTTTCTTGTTCTCTCCGCCCCTTTGTGGTATGATAGAACCTGCAGTCAGAAAGGAGGCGGTCTTTTGCGCCTATCTCATCGGGTACTGCCCCTGTTTCTCACTCTGGAGGCCATCCTTTACGCCGCCTTTCTGATCTGGGATGTGACGATCGGAGGCCGCGGCTCCAACCCCATCAAGTTTGCCGGCATCCTGCTGTGTCTGATCTACTCTTTATATCTGAGCCATCAGGGCGGCAGCCGCCTGGTGTCCGCCGCTCTAGCCCTCACCGTCTTGGCTGATGTATTTCTCCTGCTGCTGGACGCACACTATGCCCTGGGTATTGTGCTGTTTTGCCTGGTGCAGGGGCTCTACTTTGTCCGCATCTACCGCAGCAATGGAGGCCGCAGCCTGTGGGGGCTGAGGGCAGCCCTGTTTGTTCTCGCCCTGGTCGTACTAAACGTGCTGGACCTGCTCATCCCCCTGAATATTCTGGCCCTGTTTTACTTCACCAACTTTTTCTGCAACGCGCTGTCCAGTCTGAGCTGCCCCGGACAGGAGATGTGGCTCTTTTCTGCCGGGCTGTGGCTGTTTCTTTGCTGTGATGCGTGTGTGGGCCTGTTCCAGAATCCACAGCTGGTTCCCCCGGCGGTGAGCGCCTTCGTGTCGGTGGGGATGTGGCTGTTTTATCTCCCCGCTCAAGTTCTCATTGCCCTGTCGGAGGCAAATCGTTCTTCCGGAGGTTCTTTCCATGAAACCAAGTAAACTGCTGGCCTTCTTTACCGGTCTGTTCACCGCCCTGCTGGTGCTCTCCGCCTCCATCGCGGTGCCTCTGCTGTGCCGACCCTTCTATTACGCCCACATCAAGGCCCTGAACCTGGACGGTTATACCGGCTTGAGTGTGGAGCAGATCAAAGAGGCTTTCGACCAGGTGATGGACTACTGTCTGGGCCTGCGGCCCGATTTTGCCGCGGGCGTGCTGCCCTTCTCCGCGTCCGGCGCCTCCCACTTTGCCGATGTGCGGGTGCTGTTTCTGCTGGATCTGTGGATAGCTGTGATTTCCCTGGCTGCGCTGGTGATTTTGTTTGTCCTCAGCCGGAAACGCAAGCTCACTCCCGCCCCTCTGCTGGGCCACGGTCCCGGTTTCTGGGCGGCCATCGGGCTGGGCGGCCTGTTTCTCATCGTGGGCGGTCTGGCCGCCACCAATTTTGAGCGTGCCTTTGTGGTGTTCCACTCTATCTTTTTCCCGGGTAAGACCAACTGGCTCTTTGACTGGCGCACTGATCCCATCATCCTGCTGCTGCCCGAGGACTTCTTCCGCAACTGCGCCATTTTGATTTTGGCGCTGCTGGTGTTCTGGTGCGTGGTGCTCATCGCCGCCGATCTGCTGGCCCAGCGCCGCCGCAAAAAGTTGGCTCCGCCTCCTGCCTCCCCCTGTTCCGGCTGTCCCGGCGGTGGGGACTGCTCCGGGTGCTCCGGCTGTTCTTAAAACAGGCATAAAAAATCCCGCTGTTATAAAACAGCGGGATTTTTGTCTCTTACAGGTTCTGATCCAGCACCTGGGTGAAGGCGCCGGCGGGCATCACGCCCACCTTGCGGTCGATCTCCTTGCCGTCCTTGAAGAAGATCACGGTGGGGATGGACATCACGCCGTAGCGCATGGCCAGCTCGCCCTGCTCATCCACGTCCACCTTGCCGATCTCGGCCTTGCCCTCGTACTGACCGGCCAGCTGCTCGATCACAGGACCCAGCATGCGGCAGGGACCGCACCAGTTAGCCCAGAAGTCTACCATCATCAGCTTGCCCTCGTTCAGGCTCTTGTCAAAACTCTCCTTGTTGTAATGCTGCAGTGCCATATTCAAATCCTTCTTTCTAAATATTTTTTATGTTCTTACTTTGACCCATTGCGGTCCAGATATTCACAGGCGGACAGGGCAGCGATCAGGCCCTCCCCCACCGCCTTGGATACTTGCAGGGGTGCTCCCGTGGCATCTCCGGCGGCAAAGACACCGGGCACGCTGGTGGCCATGGATCGGTCCACCTGGATGGCTCCCTTCTCCAGCGTCAGGCCGGGGAGGAGGTCACCTGGAGCCACCGCCTCCCGGAGAATAAACACCCCATTGACCGGGATGTCGGCTCCATCTGCCTCCAGAGCGGTGACGGTCTGCTCGCCTTTGACAGCCAGCTTGGCCGCCTGGACGAAGGGAATGTCCTCCTCCAGCTGATCCGGCCGCTTGGGAGCCACATAGACTACCTGGCAGCCAATGCTCTTGAGGTAAGCCGCCTCGTGGGGGGCATCCTTGCTGCGGCCCACCACCGCCACCGGCTTGTTGCGGTAGAGCATCCCGTCGCAGGTGGCGCAGTAGCTCACGCCCCGGCCCAGGTAGGTCTCCTCCCCGGGGAACTTGGCCTGGCGTACCACGCCGGGGGCCAAAATCAGGGCAGAGCCCTGGTAGATCTGGCTGCCTACGGTGAGGTTGAAGCCCTCCCACTCCATAATGGAGAGCACCTTCCCGGTGACCATCTCCACCCCCATCTCCTGGGCGTGGCGCTGGAAGGCCTCCAGCATCTCCATTCCGGTCATCCCGGGCATCCCCAGGTAGTTGTCTACCCGCTCGGCCCGGGCCAGGGGACTGTCCTGCCAGCGGTTGCCGATGACCAGAACGCTCTTATTCCGGCCCCGGGCGGTCACCGCCGCCGAGAGGCCCGCCGGGCCGCTGCCCAGCACAATGATATCATACTTCATACTTCCAGCCTCCTTTGGCGGTTCTTTCTGGTTCTGGTGGTATCATACCCCATTTTTCGGGGGTATACTGTGACTGGGTCACAAAGAGGAAGAATTTTTCTCCCGCACCAGCTCGATGGCCTCTTTGCCCGTCATGTGCTCCACGGTGAGCTCCACCATGGTCACATTGGCAAACTGAGAGCGGATCTCCTCGCTGCGCCCCTCCTCCTGGTCCGGGGAATACTTGGCGGCCAGAGCCGCTAGGGCCTGGCGCTTCTCCCAGGGGTCCTCCAGCACCCGGGCGGTGCCGAAGGCGATGACGCTGCGGAAGTAAGTGGTGTACTCCTCCGGCACGATCCGGTCCTGGTCCACCACACAGAAGGATACCTTATTATAATTCCGGATGGCATCCAGTTTATGCCCAGCCTTGGCGCAGTGGAACCAGATCTTCCCCTCTCCGTGCACATAGCTCAGGGGAACTGCATAGGGATAGCCCTCGTCCCCCAGCACGGCCAACACTCCGTGGGTACCCCGTTCCAGCACCTGAACACACTCCTCCGCCGTCAGCTCCTGACGAAATCGACGCATGGGACGCATATAATGTCTCCTCTCTGTGCCTTTGGCGCATGATCTTTGGATACCTGAGTATAGCACACCGCCCCAACTCCTGCAAGGTGAGAGCAAAAATGGAAAAAACCTTGCAAGACAACCGCCCCTGGTGTAGAATAGTGAAGTTAAGATTCCCACATGGACCGGCTGTTTGTCCATGAAAGAGACAGGAGGGTCAACCATGGCTGACGACATCAAGACCGGCGCCCCCGCCACCGAGGGTCCCGCCCCCAGCCAGAACTTTATTCATGAATTTATCGCGGAGGACATCGCTCCCGGCGGACGTTTTGCCGGGATGCAAGTCCACACCCGTTTCCCGCCCGAGCCCAACGGCTATCTCCACATCGGCCACTGCAAGGCGCTGATCATCGACTTCGGCTCTGCTGAGAAGTTCGGCGGCATCTGCAACCTGCGCATGGACGACACCAACCCCGCCAAGGAGGACACCGAGTTCGTAGACGCCATCCAGGAGGACATCCACTGGCTGGGCTTTGACTGGGGTGACCGCTTCTTCTACGGCAGCGATTACTTCGAAAAGACCTACGAGCTGGCCGTGGGCCTCATCAAAAAGGGCCTGGCCTATGTGTGCGAGCTGACCCCCGAGCAGTTCAAGGAGTACCGCGGCGACACCAACACCCCCGCCCGCTCCCCCTGGCGTGACCGCCCCATCGAGGAGAGCCTGGACCTGTTCGAGCGGATGAAGAACGGCGAGTTCCCCGAGGGCAAGTATACCCTGCGGGCCAAGATCGACCTGGAGAGCGGCAACTTCAACATGCGTGACCCGGTGCTCTACCGCATCCGCTATATCGAGCATCACCGCCAGGGCACCAAGTGGTGCATCTTCCCCATGTACGACTTCGCCCACCCCATCCAGGACGCCCTGGAGGGCATCACCCACTCCCTGTGCTCCCTGGAGTATGAGGACCACCGTCCCCTGTACGACTGGGTGATCAACAACACCGACGTGCCCAGCAAGCCCCGTCAGATCGAGTTTGCCCGCCTGGGCATCAACTACACCGTCATGAGCAAGCGGAAGCTGCGCAAGCTGGTGGAGGAGAAGTATGTCTCCGGCTGGGACGATCCTCGTATGCCCACCCTGTGCGGCCTGCGCCGCCGCGGCTACACCCCTGCCTCCATCCGCAACTTCTGCGACCGCATCGGCGTGGCCAAGAACACCTCCACCGTGGAGTACGGCTTCCTGGAGCACTGCCTGCGTGAGGACCTCAATGAGCACGCCCAGCGTGCCATGGCGGTGCTGCGCCCCATCAAGCTGACCATCACCAACTATCCCGAGGGCCAGAGCGAGACCTTCGAGGTAGAGAACAACCCCAACGATCCCGATGCCGGTACTCGTCCGGTCACCTTCTCCCGCAACCTCTATGTGGAGTCTGACGACTTCCTGGAGACTCCCATTCCCAAGTATAAGCGCCTGTATCCCGACGGCCCCGAGTGCCGCCTGAAGGGCGCCTACCTCATCAAGTGCACCGGCTGTGTGAAGGATGAACAGGGTAATGTAGTGGAGATCCTGGCCACCTATGATCCCGACTCCAAGGGCGGCAACCCCGCCGACGGCCGGAAGGTGAAGGGCGCTACCATCCACTGGGTGGACGCTGAGACCGCCGTGGACGCTCAGGTGCGCCTGTACGACAACCTGTTTGCCGACGAGAACCCCGACGGCGGCGACAAGGACTTCCTGGACTGCCTGAATCCCGGCTCTCTGGAGGTACTGGAGGGCTGCAAGCTGGAGGCCAGCCTGGCCAACGCCCAGCCCAGCGACCGCTTCCAGTTCCTGCGTCTTGGCTACTTCTGTGCCGACAGCAAGGACTCCAAGCCCGGCGCTCTGGTGTTCAACCGCGCCGTCAGCCTGAAGGACGGCTTCAAAAAGTAAGCATATGACGAAAAACAGCCCGGCGCACGTTAAAACGTGCGCCGGGCTGTTTTTTCTTTTTTACTTGGGAGCTACCTGGAGACCGCTCTCGTACGCTCTCTTCTCCACAAATGCGGTATACGCAGCCTCCCGCTCCGGGTTATCATAACGGGCCTCATATTCGTCCCACAGGGTGTATTCCCACACGTTGATGGCATTGAGCTGCTGTGGGCCGCCCATGGGGTTGTCATAGACCGAGCAGTTCGTCACCCCGTTATCCGTTACCTCCAGGGATGCCAGGTAATCTTTTCCGCCCACGGTGATGGTAAAGTCAAAGCGGTAGAAAGTATCCCCATCGAACGATTCGCCGCCTACCACGGCAGAGGCATATCCACCCCAGTGGAAGCGGTAGCCGGAGAGTCCTCCCATCTCGGTATAGCCCTGGGCGGCAGCCACAAAGGTGTCGATGGCATCCTGGTCATAGTTTGCCAGCTCCTCTTCGGTAAACCGCTCCTGGAACTCCCCCCGTCTGGTCTCCCGGTCCACATACTTGGCCGCTCCCTCATAGTCCCCAGCCTTCATCTTTCCCAGGAAGGCGTGGGCCAGGTAGAACTCATGGAGGTTGGTATAGCACAGGCCATCTCCAGTGACCTGGGCGATGCCCATAAGCACGAAGGGCACCAGAATGATGACCACGATCAGGGAGGCGATCCACCGGCGGCGGATCTTCTTCATCCCCTTGCGGAAGGTTTTCTCATGCTTTTTCTCCGGCTCCTCCGGAACGGGTTCTGCCGGGACAGGCTCCGCCTCAGGCTGGGGCTCCTCCGGAGTGGGGATATCCCCCGTCATCTCCCCAAATACCTGTTTGCAGGCGGCACACTCCTGCAGGTGCTCCTCCACCAGCTCCCGGCTGCTCTGGGTGCAGCAGCCGTCCACATAGAGGGGAAGCAGGTCCTGAACAATGTCGCACTTGTTTTTCATCGCAGTCCCTCCAATTTCTGTTTTAACATCTGTTTAGCCCGGTAGTAGGTGACCTTGCCCCAGCTTTCCGACTTGCCCTTTATGGCCGAAATCTCCTTGAGGGAAATCTCACCGTAGATGTGAAGGATGACTACATCCCGGTAGTCCTCCGGCAGGGCAGCCACAGCCCGGCGCAGGGTATTTTGGACCTCCTGAGCGGAGAGGGCCTCCTCCGGTCCGGGCTGAGGCGTGTCGGCAAGGGTGGGAGTTTTGCGGCGCTCCTTGCGGCACTGGCTGAGCCAGAGGTTTTTCCCGATGGCGCACAGCCAGGTGAGCATCTGCCCCTGCTCCCGGTAGCTGCCGATATGGAGCAGCGCCCGGTAAAAGACCTCCTGAGTCAGGTCCTCCGCCTGGTTGGGATCGCCGGAGAGGGCCAGAAGAAAGCGGTATACCCGGTTATAGTAGACCTGGCAGGCCGCTGCAAAATCCTGGCTCATACTCCACCCCCTCCCGGTCCCCTGTTTGTTGGTTCCACTTGTTAAACGCCGCTTTTTCAGATAAGTTACAGGTTTCTTGAAAAAAATAGGGATGGCAATGCCATCCCTATTTTTATTTTCGTCTGATGGTACAGACTCCTGCTTTTGCCCGGAAGCAAAACGAAGTTTTGCAGAAAGTTCTTTGCCAAGCTTTCTTTCAAGAAAGCGGCTTTTCTTACAAGGAAAGCAACCGCGCTCGTAACCCGGAATAACGGCGGGTCTGGCGGTTGTTGGCCACCATGCGCTCCACTGCCTGGTCGTCTCCCACGATGATAAAGAGCTCCTTCGCCCGTGTGATGGCGGTATAGAGCACACCCCGGGTCATCAGCATAGGCGCACCGTCCAGAGCGGCCAAAATCACCGCCCGGTACTCGCTGCCCTGGGCCTTATGTACCGTCACGGCAAAGGCGGGCTCCAGCTCCCCCAGCATGTCTGGGGAGTACTCCACGATTTTTCCGTCAAAATCTACCGTGATGCACTCCCGGTCCACCTCCCGGATGACCCCAATATCGCCATTGAACATGCCCATGCCGGAGTCGGTGCCCCCGTCCTCCCGCCAGAGAATGTCGTAGTTGTTCTTTACCTGCATGACCCGGTCCCCCGCCCGGAAAATCCAATCTCCGAAGCGGCGCTCCCCCTTGTTCTCATCCGGCGGGTTCAGGGCGGCCTGGAGAGCCTGGTTGAGCACTCCGGTACCGGTACCCCGGCGGCGGGTGGGTGAGAGGACCTGAATCTGGTCGGCGGGGATGCCCATATTCTCTGGCAGCCTGCGGCGGCACAGATCCACGATGGTCTCCGCTGCACTCTGGGCATCCCGGCGGCGCAGGAAGAAAAAGTCCCCCCGGTTCTCCCGCAGGTCAGGGAGCACCCCCTGGTTTACCTGGTGGGCGTTGCGGACGATGGCGCTTTGGGCGGCCTGGCGGAAAATCTCGGTGAGCCGCACGGTGGGCACCACCTGGCTGCGGATGAGGTCGGAAAACAGGTTACCCGGTCCCACGGAGGGCAGCTGATCTGGGTCGCCCACCAGCACCAGGCGGCAGTCGTCCCGCAGCGCGGACAAAAGAGCCGCCATGAGGGGCACGTCCACCATAGACACCTCGTCCACAATGACGGCGTCCACCTCCAGGGGGTCGTACTCGTTGCGGGTAAAGACCAGCTGGCCGGTGTGGGGGTCAAAGCCGGTCTCCAGCAGGCGGTGGATGGTAGAGGCCTCGGTGGAGCACAGTTCCCCCAGGCGCTTGGCCGCCCGTCCGGTGGGTGCGGCCAGAGCCGTCTCCAGCCCCATGGCTTCAAAGAGAGCCAGCACACCCCGGAGACAGGTGGTCTTGCCGGTACCCGGCCCGCCGGTGAGGAGCATCACCTGCCGTCCGGCGGCCTGCTCCACCGCCTGCCGCTGCTGCTGAGCATAGGTGATGCCCTGGCGGTGCTGGATCTTTTTGAGCAGCTTGTCCAGGTCATTGGGAGGCAGCAGTTCAGCCCGGCTCATCTCCCCGATGCGCTGGGCGATGTACACCTCCGCCTCGTAGATCTGAGGCAGGTAGACCGCCTGTTCTCCGGCGATCTCCTCCCGGACAATCTCTCCCCGGCGCTCCAGAGTGTCCAGCGACTCCTCCAGCCGCTCCTCCGGCACCGACAAGAGCTGTCCGGTGGCCGCCACCAGCTTGCCAGCCGGAAGAAAGCTGTGGCCGTTATTCAGGTTGTGGTCCAGCTCAAAGAGCAGACCGGCCTCCCGGCGGAGAGGCGCCTCCCCCTCCACGCCCAGCTCCAGGGCCAGGGCGTCGGCCTGGGAGAAGTCCACTCCAAACTCCCACCCGGACAGCAGGTAGGGGTTAGAGCGCACCGCCTCCAGGGCCACATCCCCGTAGGTGCGGTACAGAGGCATAGCCAGCTCCAGGGGCAGCTGATGCTGGTTTAAAAACTCCATCATGCGGCGCATGCCCATCTGCTGGCGGAAGGCGTTGCTGATGGTGCGGGCACGCTTGGGAGAGATACCCCGGATTCTGGTGAGCTTGTCCGGCTCTTCCTCAATGACGTTGAGGGCCTCCTCCCCAAATTCCTCCACCAGCAATCGGGCAGTGGCTTTGCCCACCCCCTTGACCGCTCCGGAGGCCAGGTAGTGGTAGACCTCTTTCAGCCCCTGGGGCAGGCGGCGCTCCACCACATCGGCCCGAAACTGGGTGCCGTAGGTGGCGTGGCGCACCCACTCGCCCCGGACGGTGAGGTACTCCCCCGGGGACACCCCGGGCATAGAGCCCACCACCGTCATCTCCTCCTCCCCTGCGTCCAGGCGGAGGATGGTGTAGCCGTTTTCCTCGTTTTGAAAAATAATGGAGGAGACCGTTCCCTCCAGCACCGGCTTCTCTCCGCGCTCTTGGTCCATACAGTCTCCTCCTCTCTCGTGTTATGGTTCCTCGTCCTGGCTCAGCCACTCCTCCAGACTTCCCTGTGGACAGCAGCTTACCCAGCTCCAGCGCCGGGCCAGGTTCAGGGCCAGCTCCCGGCCCTGAGGGGTCAGGCTGCGGTCAAAAATCACCGCCCAGCCGCGAAATACGCCGCTCTCCCGGCACCAGGCCAGCCAGCGCAGGGTGGCCTCCAGCCCCTCGCCGTCTCCCTCTCCAGGCAAGAGCATCCAAATGCGCTCTCCCCGTATGGGGCGCAGCAGCCGCCCAAACAAATGCCACAGCAGGACTGCCGCCCAAATCACAAACAGCATCGCCGCCGCCAGTTCTCCCAACTGTGTCAAGGAAACCACCTCCGGGCCATCCTATGCCCAGAGGTGGTCTATGGTGTCAGGAAAACAGGTTGACCCCCACATGGGTCAGGGCGGTCATGATACAGCCGGCGGTCAGCACACCCAGCAGCACCGCCGGGAAAGCCTTGCGCAGGCGCATGTCCAGGAAGGCGGCAGCCAGGGAGCCGGTCCAGGCTCCGGTGCCGGGCAGGGGGATGGCCACAAATAGCCACAGGCCGATATACTTGTATTTGCTCACCTTCTGTCCCTTCAGGTGGGCTTTTTTCTCCATCTTATCCACTACGCCGTTGAGCCGGGGCATATACCGGCGCATCATCATAAAAATCTTACGGATATAGACGATGATGAAGGGTGCGGGAATAATATTGCCGATGACGGCAGAGACAAAGGCCTCCTGATAGGGCAGGCCCAGAGCCACGCCGAAGGGGATGCCGCCCCGCAATTCAATGATGGGGATCATGGAAACCAACGTGGTGAACACACACCGTCCAAAGTCGGTCTCCGTTAAAAAGTGCATGATATCCATGGGGGAACGAAACTCCTTTTATCTGTTTTCTTCCAGAGGAGGCTTACAATCCGACATGACCACCTGATCCAGATACCGGGCAAAGTCCTGGTACTCCCCGAGCGCAGCCGGTCCGGGATTGGTCATCACCACCAGCGCATGGCCGGAAAAACCCGCGCGATAAGGGGGGTGGATGTGGTGGTAGGGATTGGCGCAGAAGCCCGCCTTCTCGTAAAAACGCTGACGGCGGCGGGAGACCTCATCCACCGGAGGGTCGATCTCCAAAAGGACCCTACGCCCCTCCTCTCTCAACTGCTCCAGGGCACGGGTCCCAATCCCCGTTCCCCGCAGCTGGGGCGCGATGGCAAAGTGCTCCACATAGCAAAAGGGGCCGGCTTCCCACCACAGAAGGATGCCCTGAAACTCCTCCCCCTCCATCAGCAGGTCAAAGTGGTACCCAGGGCAGCCCAAACGGGCCTGCTGAGCCTGCCTTGTGCGCCGCTCATGGATGGGAAAGCTCTGTTCATACAGGGCAAAGGCAGGCGCAAAGCGCCCGTCCTCGGGATGGGTCAAGTGATATCTGGTCATGCCCCTAACTCCTTTTTCCAGCGTTTCCTTTCTATCCTACACATTTTCGTTCCCCGCGTCAATGGCGCTGGAATTAAGAAACTATAAAGTTAATCCTGTGGTTTCAGCATCCGCGCCAAATACTGACCCGTGTAGCTCCCGGGACAGGCGGCAACCTCTTCCGGCGTGCCGGTACACACAATGGTACCGCCGCCGTCGCCTGTCCCAACCTGATATATCAGGTTGGGAGCCCTGTTCTTTTTATCCTCGGCGGAACTGAATTCCGCCTGCGGCAAGGTTTTTGCCTCTGGCAAAAACACTTGTACGCGCCATTGGGCGCGCCCCATCTGAGATGGGGCAAGGGGCGACGGCGGTGTTTATTTCAGCATCCGTGCCAGATACTGACCTGTATAACTCTGGGGACAGGCGGCAACCTCTTCCGGCGTGCCGGTACACACAATGGTACCGCCGCCATCGCCTCCTTCGGGACCCAGGTCAATGATATGGTCGGCGGTTTTGATGACGTCCAGGTTGTGCTCGATGACCACGATGGTGTTGCCAGCGTCCACTAGCTTTTGCAGCACGTCGATGAGACGCTGCACGTCGTAGCTGTGCAGGCCGGTGGTGGGCTCGTCCAGAATATAGATGGTCTTGCCGGTGGAGCGCTTGCTGAGCTCGGTGGCCAGCTTCACCCGCTGGGCCTCGCCGCCGGACAGGGTAGTGGATGCCTGGCCCAGCTTCACATAGCCCAGGCCCACCTCCTCCAGGGTTTTCAGGCGGTTGTAGATCTTGGGCAGATTCTCAAAGAAGGGCAGGGCCTCGTCCACCGTCATCTCCAGCACCTCGTAGATGTTCTTGCCCTTGTAGCGCACCTCCAGGGTCTCCCGGTTGTACCGCCGGCCCTTACACACCTCGCAGGGCACGTAGATATCAGGGAGGAAGTGCATCTCGATTTTCAGCAGGCCGTCGCCCTGGCAGGCCTCACACCGGCCGCCTCGGGTGTTGAAGGAGAACCGCCCCGGGCCGTAGCCCCGGGTCTTGGCGTCCTGGGTGGAGGCAAACAGCTCCCGGATGTCGTTGAAGAGTCCCGTGTAGGTGGCGGGGTTACTGCGGGGCGTGCGGCCGATGGGGGACTGGTCAATGTCGATGACCTTGTCCAGATACTCCTCCCCCTCGATGCGGTCGTGCTTGCCCGGGCGCACCTTCACCCGGTTCAGGTCGGCCCCCAGCTTTTTGTAGAGGATCTCGTTGACCAGGGAGGACTTGCCGCTGCCAGACACGCCGGTGACGCAGGTAAAGGTACCCAGAGGAATATCCACGTCCACGCCCCGCAGGTTATTTTCCCGGGCGCCGAAGATTTTCAGGTGCTTTCCATTGCCCTCCCGGCGGTGCTCAGGAACCGGGATCTTCCGGCGGCCGGACAGGTAGTCTCCGGTGATGGAACCGGGGGTGTTCATGACCTCCTCCGGGGTACCCGCCGCCACGATCTCGCCGCCGTGGACTCCCGCGCCGGGACCTACGTCTACAATGTAGTCGGCGGCGCGCATGGTGTCCTCGTCGTGCTCCACCACCAGCAGGGTATTGCCCAGGTCCCGCAGGTCCTGGAGGGTTTTCAGCAGCTTGTCATTGTCCCGCTGGTGAAGGCCGATGGAGGGCTCGTCCAGGATATAGAGAACTCCCATGAGAGAGGAACCAATTTGGGTGGCCAGGCGGATGCGCTGGCTCTCGCCGCCAGAGAGAGAGGCGGCAGAGCGGGACAGGGTGAGATACTGAAGGCCCACGGAGCGCAAAAAGCCCAGGCGGTTTTTGATCTCCTTCAAAATCTGAGCGGCGATCATCTGCTGGGTCTCGGTAAGCTCCAGATGCTCCATGAAGTCCAGGGCCTCGGTGACCGATTTGTGACAGAAGGTGTCAATGTCGATGCCGCCTACCGTCACCGCCAGAGACTCCCGACGCAGACGGCGGCCATGACAGGTGGGGCAGGGGCTCTGGCTCATGCAGTCCTCCAGCTCCTTGCGCACCGCGTCGGACTGGGTCTCCTTGTACCGCCGCTCCAGGTTGTTGCAGATGCCCTCAAAAGCCTGGTGAAGGGTACCCTTTCCCCGGGGCTGGTCATAATGGAGGGTAAGCTCCTCCCCCTTGGTGCCGTAGAGGATCACATCCAGCACCTCTTTGGGCAGGTCTTTCACCGGGGTGTCCAGCTTGAAGCGGTACTTCTTGGCCAGGGCGTCAAAGTACATGCGGGAGATGCCGTCGGACTTGATGTTATTCCACCCGGAGGCGGTAATGGCTCCCTCCAGGATGGACAGATTCTTGTTGGGAATGATGAGGTCGGGGTCCACCTTCAGCTGACTGCCCAGACCCGTACAGGTGGGGCAGGCGCCGAAGGGATTGTTGAAGGAGAACATCCGGGGGGTAAGCTCCTCAATGGACACGCCGCAGTCCTCACAGGCGTAGTTCTGGGAGAAGAGGATGTCCCGGTCCTCCCCCACCACGTTGATGACCACCAGGCCCCCCGCCAGGTTGGATGCCACCTCCACACTGTCAGTAAGGCGGCGGGCAATGTCCTCCCGGATGACCAGACGGTCCACCACGATCTCAATGTTGTGCTTCTTATTCTTCTCCAGCTTGATCTCCTCGCTGAGATCATAGGCAATACCGTCCACCCGGCAGCGCACATAGCCGGAGCGGCGGGCGTCCTCAAAGATCTTGGCGTGCTCGCCCTTCTTGCCCCGGATCACCGGAGCCATCACCTGGATACGGGTGGCCTCAGGCAGAGCCAGGACCTGGTCAATGATCTGGTCGATGGTCTGCTGCTTGATCTCCTTGCCGCAGATGGGACAGTGGGGCGTGCCCACCCGAGCCCACAGCAGACGCAGGTAGTCGTAGATTTCGGTCACGGTACCCACGGTGGAGCGGGGGTTTTTGGATGTGGTCTTCTGGTCGATGGAGATGGCAGGGCTGAGGCCGTCGATGTAGTCCACATCGGGCTTCTCCATCTGGCCTAAAAACATCCGGGCGTAGGAGCTCAGGGACTCCACATACCGGCGCTGTCCCTCGGCGTAGATGGTGTCGAAGGCCAGGGACGACTTGCCCGAGCCAGACAGACCAGTAAGCACCACCAGCTTGTCCCGGGGGATGGTCAGATCGATATTTTTCAGGTTGTTCTCCCGGGCCCCTTTGATATCAATAAAATTCTGCATAGTGTCGTTCCTCTATCTTGATCTCTCCCCAGGCGGGGGAAGTTAGTTACTCTCGCAGCAGCACCACTGCCGCCAGGATGCTCACCACACCCAGGGCGGTGGAAATGTCCATGGCCTCATGAAACACCAGTACCCCCACCAGGGCGGCGACCACCGGCTCCACGGAGGCCAGGATGGCAGCTTTGCCGCTGTCGATCCGGGCCAGCCCCGCGGTATACAGCAGGTAGGGCAGCACGGTGGACACCACCACCAGAGCGGCGGCGGCTCCCAACAGCTTGGGCTGGGTGGTAAGCACGGCCAGCTCTCCCGGGCGCAGGAACGCCAGGGCGGCCAGACCGGCAAAAACGAAGGTGTACAGGGTGACTGTATATGGACCGTAGTGGCGCAGGGCAAAACGGCCGAAGATGGAGTACAGAGCGTAGAAAAATCCGGCTCCCAGCCCCAGCAGCAGGCCCTGCCCCGTCAGGCTGGCCTCGCCGCTCCAGATTCCCGCTACACAGGCGCAGCCAAAGAAGGTGAGCCCCAGGGCGAGAAGCTTGCGCTTTGTGATCTTGTCCCGCCACAGCAGGGCGGACAACAGCACCACAAAGGCGGGGGAGGTATAGAGCAAAATGGCGGCCACCGCCAGGGAGCACTGCTCCTGGCAGCTGAAATAGCACCAGGTGAAGAACACCACACTCACCACGCCGGTGCCGAAAAACCACCCCAGGTGCTTCCCCTGCACCCGGAAGGCCTCCCGCTTCCACACTGCCAGCACCAGGGCCAGCACCACAAGGCCGCCCAGGTTGCGCACCAGCACGATGCTCTCCGGCCCTAACCCAGCTCCCAGAAGGGCCCGGTTGAAGAGACCAATAAGCCCCCACAGGCTGGCTCCGGCCAATACCAGACCGGCACCGCCCCGCTGCTGTGTCTCCTTCATCCAGCTTCCCTCCACAAAGCAGAATTATTCCACCGTTACATCGGCGGTGGTGCCCCCCACCAGGGCGATGAGGTCCGCGGGGTTGAGCTGCACCTGGTAGCCGATCTTCCCGGCGGACACCATGATGGTATCGATAATCTCCGCCGTCTCGTGGAACACGGTGGGGTACTGCTTCTTCATCCCCACCGGGGAGCAGCCTCCGTGGACGTAACCGGTAAGGGGCAGCAGTTCCTTCTGGTGGAGCATGGCAATGGACTTCTCTCCCACCGCCTTAGCCGCCTTTTTCAGGTCCAAAGTATCCTCCACGGGGATGTCAAACACATAGATAGCCTTGGAGGCGCCCCGGGCCACCAGGGTTTTGAACACGCACTCCGGGTCCTGGCCCAGGGAACGGGCTACACTTGCCCCGTCCACCGCCACCCCCTCCTCGTGGGGATAGGTGTGGGGTGTGAAGGGGATACCCTTCTGCTCCAAAATGCGCATGACGTTGGTCTTTTCTTCTTTCTGCTTTGCCATGGATCTCATTCCTTCTGTTGATATGCTTACGCTTACTGCCCACGCAATTCAATGATCTGATCCCGCAGGGTAGCAGCCAATTCGAACTCCAGCATTTTTGCAGCCTCTTTCATTGCCTTCTCCAGACGGGCGATCTCGGCGGCCTTCTCCTGTTTGCTCATGGCCTTCACCCGGCCCTGGCGGGTCTTGGAAGGCTCGTCCGCCGGAGCGGAAATCTCCAGCAGATCCCGCACCGACTTAATGACCGTCTTGGGCACGATGCCGTGCTCCTTGTTATAGGCGTCCTGCTTCTGGCGGCGGCGCTCGGTCTCGTCCATAGCCCGGCGCATGGAGGGGGTAATGGTATCTGCGTACATGACCACCATGCCCTCAGCGTTTCGGGCGGCACGGCCGATGGTCTGGATGAGGGAGGTCTCAGACCGGAGGAAGCCCTCCTTATCTGCGTCCAGGATGGCCACCAGGGACACCTCGGGCAGGTCCAGGCCCTCACGCAGCAGGTTGATGCCCACCAGCACGTCGAAGGTACCCAGGCGCAGGTCCCGGATGATCTCCATGCGCTCCATGGTGTCCACATCGTGGTGCATGTAGCGCACTTTGATGCCGTTGTTCTGCAAATAGTCGGTGAGATCCTCCGCCATCTTCTTGGTGAGGGTGGTGACCAGCACCCGCTCTTTCCGGGCGGTGCGGGCGTTGATCTCGCCGATGAGGTCGTCGATCTGGCCCTCCACCGGCCGCACCTCGATCTTGGGGTCCAGCAGACCGGTGGGACGAATGACCTGCTCCACGATCTGGCCCGACCGGGTGCGCTCGTACTCGCCGGGAGTGGCGGAGACGTAGATCACCTGGTTGAGCCGCTTCTCAAACTCCTCAAATTTCAGCGGCCGGTTGTCGTAGGCGCAGGGCAGACGGAAGCCGTAGTCCACCAGGGTGTTTTTCCGCGCCCGGTCGCCGTTGTACATGGCCCGCACCTGAGGCAGGGTAACGTGGCTCTCGTCGATAAACAGCACGAAATCCTTGGGGAAATAGTCCAGCAGGGTGTGTGGTGGGGAGCCCACCGGACGCCCCTCGATGACCCGGGAGTAGTTCTCAATACCGGAGCAATAGCCCAGCTCCTGCATCATCTCCACGTCGTACATGGTGCGCTGCTTGATGCGCTGGGCCTCGATGAGCTTGCCCTCCTTCTCAAAGTAGGCCACCCGCTCCTCCAGCTCTTTGTAGATCTCCTGGACGGCGGCATCCATCTTCTCCTTGGGGGTAACGTAATGGGTGGCGGGCCAGATGGGGATGTGGCTGAGTTTGCGGATGGGGGAGCCGGTGACCACGTTAATTTCAGAAATACGGTCAATTTCATCCCCAAAAAACTCCACCCGGATGGCGGTGTCCTTCCAGTAGGCGGGCCACACCTCTACCGTGTCCCCCCGCACCCGGAACATATTGCGCTCAAAGGCAATGTCGTTGCGCTCGTAGCGGATCGAAACTAACCGCTTTAAAAACTCGTCCCGCTCCAGGATATCTCCCACCCGGAGAGAGACCATCATCTTGGCAAAATCCTCCGGCTCGCCCAGGCCGTAGATGCAGGACACGGAGGAGACCACGATCACGTCCCGCCGCTCCAGCAGGGAGGCGGTGGCAGAGAGCCGCAGGCGGTCAATTTCCTCGTTGATGGCAGAGTCCTTCTCGATAAAGGTATCGGTGTGGGGGATATAGGCCTCGGGCTGGTAGTAGTCGTAGTAGGAGACGAAATATTCCACCGCGTTGTTGGGGAAAAACTCCTTAAACTCGGCGCACAGCTGGGCGGCCAGGGTCTTGTTGTGGGCCAGCACCAGGGTGGGCCGCTGGACCTGCTCAATGATCTTGGCCATGGTGAAGGTCTTGCCCGAACCGGTAACGCCCAGCAGGGTCTGCTCATCCAGGCCCATCTCGATGCCCTGGGACAGGGCCTCAATGGCCTGAGGCTGGTCACCCGACGGGGTGTACTCAGAAACCACTTCAAATTTCGGCATGTCGTCCCCTCCTCTGCCCGATGTCTCGTCCTATCATTATATCAGAACTAATGTTCTACGGCAACCAAAACTTGCGCCTCTCCCCTAGTTTTCCGGGAGAGGCGCAAATCTTACACAAATTTCAGTCCCCGCAGCTTTCGGCTCTCATTTAAAGATACCATGTCCCCGTCCACAAAGACCAGGTGATCTTCCAGCGTGATGCCAATGGGAGCCAAGATGGCCCGCAGGGTATCGGTGGTCAGCCAGTCGGCCTGGGATGGGATGGCCAGGTTGCTCACGTGGTTGTGGGCCACATAGACTCGGGCGGCCCGCAGGCCCATGGCCTCCTCGGCAATGCGCCGGGCGTTCATCTCAGCCATTTCGATGCTGCCCTCGGCCACCTTCCGCACGCCCAGCACCTGGCGCTTGCCGTCCAGGCACAGGACATACACCATCTCGTTCCGGGCCCCGAAGAAGTAGGGCTCCAGCCAGGGGTAGGCGTCGTCGGCGCTGTTGATGATGTCACTAAGCCGGGTGCGGCTGGCCTGATAGCGGCCCAGCAGGGCGGGCAGCATCCGCAGCAGCACCGCAGTGTGCTCCCCCACACCCTTTACCTTGCGCAGCTCCTCCACCGACGCATCCAGCACTCCGGACAGAGAGCCGAACTGCTCAATGAGGTCATGGGCCAGACCGTTTACATCCCCCTGGGGGATGGAGTAGAAGAGCAGCAGCTCCAGCACCCGGTGGTCGGGCCAGCCCTCGATGCCCCGGGCCAGAAATTCCGCTTTCATCCGCTGGCGGTGACCGGTATGACTGGCCATGGGGAATCGCTCCTTTCTCTCTATCTCCGGATGGGAAAATGCTTACTTTCTGGCGCCGTACTGCTCCAGATAGGCCTCCATCCAAAACGCGGGCGATCCCTGCGGGGATCGCTTTGCGCATTCGCGCGCCGCGTTTTCCGGGTGGCACCAGTTCCCCCCGGAGGCCCCCCCTCCGCTCTCCGAGGGGGACGATAAGATTTTTTCTTAGCCCTTCGCTCCGTACTGCTCCAGATAAGCTTCCATCTTGTCCTTCATCTCGTCGTCGATGTAGACCTTGCCGTCCACGGGGTTATTGTGGAGGAAGTCGATGACCTCCCGCACGGTGACGATGGGGAAGACCTGGATGCCGTAGTCCTCACGCAGCTCGTCCAGGGTGGAGCAGTCACGGGTACCCCGCTCCATGCGGTCCACCGAGACAAACAGGGCCTTCATGTTCACGTTGGCCACGTGCTTGAAGAGCTCGATGGACTCCCGCACGGCGGTGCCGGCGGTGACCACGTCCTCGATGATGGCCACGTTGTCCCCGTCCTGGGGCTTATAGCCCACCATAGAGCCGCCCTCGCCGTGGTCCTTGGCCTCCTTGCGGTTGAAGCAGTAGGGCAGGTCCCGGTCATAGTTGCGGTACAGGGAGGCGGCGGCGGACACCGCCAGAGGGATGCCCTTGTAGGCGGGGCCAAACAGGCAGGTGATGCCCTCGGGCATGTGCTCCTGGATGCAGGCGGCGTAGTAGTCGCCCAGCTTGGCAGCCTGGGCGCCGGTCTTGTAGTTGCCGGTGTTGACAAAGTAGGGGGTCTTGCGGCCGGACTTGGTGGTAAAGTCTCCAAAGGTCAGCACGCCGGAGCGCACCATAAAGGTAATAAATTCTTCCCGATAAGTCATCGTTGTTCCCTCACAGTTCTTTTTTCTATTTGACAGGGCGCAGCGCCCATGAGAAATCATTGTATTATACCACTTAATGCCCCGTCAGACAAGGAATTCTACCCTGTTTTTTCCTCCTTCTCGCCTCTCAGGTTCTCTCCCTTTACGGACCCGCGGCTTCCTGCTATAATGGAATCAAATCCATCTCCATACCCTTTGGGGAGAAAGGAACCGCGGTATGCCGAAAACATTGACCCGTATGTACGCTGCCCTATCCAAAGCCATAGGCTTTCTTCCGTCAGTGCCCCGGAATCTGCTGGTCACTCTTCTGTTTTTGTGCATCGCCTATGTGGTCAGCAGCATCCTGCTGGGCCATACCGGTGCGGAAAATAACTCCGCTCTGGTTTTTGTACTGGCGGTGGTCTGTATCTCCTCCCTGACCGACGGCTACGCATATGGCATTGCCGCCTCTCTGGTGGGCGGATTTTGCATCAACTACTACTTCATGTTCCCCTACCGGGTCTTCTCCCTGAGCTACGCGGGCTACCCGGTGGCCATGGTGAGCATGGTAGCCATCTCTGCGGTGGTGTGCGCCCTCACCTCCCGGGTCAAGCTCCAGGCCATTGAGGCCATCAAGCGGGAACAGAACACCAAAACGCTCTACGAGCTCAATGCCCGCCTCAACGAGGAGAAAAACGCCATCCAGCTGGAGGCCGACCGGGAGGCCATCCGGGGCAACATCCTGCGTGCGGTGTCCCACGACCTGCGCACCCCCCTCACCGCTATTTCCGGCGCTGCCACTGTATTGCTCTCCGCCGACGAGGTCAAAAACTCGGAGAAAAATCTCTCCCTGGTCCAGGACATCAAAAGCGACGCCGACTCCCTCATTGCCATGGTGGAAAACCTGCTGTCTATTACAAAAATCCGGGACGGCGTGATGCCTCTCAACAAGCAGGAGGAGATGCTGGAGGAGGTGGCCGGCGACGCCCTGCTCACCATCCGCCGCCGCTTCCCCGCCTACCACATCTCCCTGGAGCTGTCGGAGGATATTCTCTATCTCCCCATGGAGCCCATGCTCATCAAGCAGGTGATCGTCAACCTGCTGGAAAACGCCATCCGCCACTCCGGCGACCACGACCACATCCGCCTGCATTTGTTCCGCCAGGATGACTGGGCGGTGGTGGAGGTGCGGGACCGGGGAAAGGGCATCTCCCCAGAGGTGCGCCAGGCGGTGCAGTCGGGCCGTCCCCTGTCCGCCCGGCTCTCCGACGACTCGTCCCGGGGAATGGGTATCGGACTTTCTGTGTGTCAAAGCATCATCAAAGCCCACAACGGCTTCTTTGCCGCCGGCAACGACCCGGAGGGCGGAGCAGTCTTCCGTTTTGGCCTGCCACTGGAGGAAACCAACGATGAATGAAAAACGTGTGATCCTCGTCATTGAGGATGAAAAGACTATCAGCAACTTTATCTGCCGCGCCCTCACCGCCAACGACTACAAGGCCATCCCCGCCTTCAGCGGCAAGGAGGGGCTGTCCCTGTTCTTCTCCCACGGCCCCGACCTCATCCTGCTGGATCTGGGTCTGCCCGACATGGACGGCATGGACATTCTGAAGGAGGTCAGCGGCCTGCCTCAGGAGACCCCTGTCATCATCATCTCTGCCCGTGACCGGGAGTCGGAGAAGGTGAAGGCTCTGGACATGGGGGCGGATGACTACATTGTAAAGCCCTTCGGCGTCTCCGAATTGCTGGCCCGCATCCGCACCACTCTGCGCCGCAGTGACCGGCTCAAGCTGTCCCAGGGCTCCCAGAAGGACGTGTACCATATCAAGGACCTGACGGTGGACATCGCCAAGCACCAGGTGCTGCTGGACGGAGAGGAGATTCACTTCACCCAGAACGAGTTCAAGATCCTGGAGCTTCTGTGCATCCATGCGGGCAAGGTTCTCACCTATGATTTCATTCTGGAGCACGTCTGGGGCCCCTACGGCGGCACCAGCAATCAGATCCTCCGGGTGAACATGGCCAACATCCGCCGCAAGCTCAAGGAGAATCCCTCCGACCCCAAATATGTCCTCACTGAGCTGGGTATCGGCTACCGGATGCTGGAAGATTGACTCTCTTATACACTGCTTTGGGCCCCGGCGCACGCTCTGCGCCGGGGCCCTTTACAACATTTTAACAGCAGAAATTCTTACATTAACGCCGCGTTTATCTCCCGGAGTCTATAATGGACTTTGTTGAATGGGTCCCCTTCCGGCCCGTCAACCGGCTTTACATAGCCAGCGTCTGAGGGTCCCTCACTTCCCTTCAGACGTCCCTCATCCAGGCGTGTGTGCCGGCGGTTTTCTTCTCTCTCCAAAACCCGGCCGGCCAAGTCCTCCACGCCCGGCATCCATCCGCGGCCCTCTTTCCGCCAAAAGAGGGCCGCCTTTTTTTGCAAAAGCGGCCCTTCGCCCCTGCTAAGGCGGCAGCAGTACCTGGCGCAGCCTGTCCACGGCCCGGCGCTCCAGCCGGGAGATCTGCACCTGGGACACCCCAAGCACCCGGGCAGTGTTGGTCTGGGTGAGCCCCTTGTAGTAGCGCAGCAGCAGTACCTCCCGCTCCCGCTCCGGCAGCTGCTCCAGCGCTCCCCGCAGGGCGATGCGCTCCACCAGCCCCTCCTCCATACCGCCGGCACTGAGCACCCCCTCCAGGGTCAGCCCGCCCTCTCCCGTCTCGGCCTGGAGAGAGACCACCGGGTCGGCGGCAGTCTCGGCGGCGGCAATCTCCTCGGCCGTCAATCCCGTTGCCTCTGCCAATTCGGACAAGACAGGCTCCCGCCCCAGCTCACTCCACAGGCGGCTGCGGGCGCTGCGGATGAGGGTTCCCTGCTCCTTGAGTCCCCGGCTCACCTTCACCGCCCCGTCATCCCGCAAAAAGCGTCGAATTTCCCCGGCGATTTTTGGTACTGCATAGGTGGAAAACTGGGTACCGAAGGAGGGGTCAAAACCCCGCACCGCCTTCAAAAAACCCAGGCAGCCCAGCTGGTACAGGTCGTCAGGCTCCACCCCCCGGCCGTAGTAGCGCCGCACTACCGACCAGATGAGGCCGTTATTTTCCTCCAACACCTGTTCACAGGCCCGGTTGTCCCCTTCCCGGGCGGCCTGCAGCAGTTCCGGCGCGGTGGCCGTGCCGCTCATCGCCCCAGACGGCGGGCGATCTGCCGCCGCATGGTGACGGTGGTCCCCTTCCCTGGGGTGGAACGCACCCGCAGCGTATCCATAAAGCTCTCCATGATGGTAAAGCCCATGCCGGAGCGCTCCTCGCTGCCGGTGGTGAACAGAGGGGTACGGGCCTGCTCCACGTCGGCGATGCCCACGCCCCAGTCCTTCACCACGATCTCCAGCTCATTGCCCGCCCGGAAGCGCAGCTTCATCACAATTTTCCCCAATCGGTCGGGGTAGGCGTGGACAATGGCATTGGTCACCGCCTCGCTGACGGCGGTCTTGATGTCGTTGATCTCCTCCAGAGTGGGGTCCAGCTGAGCGGCAAAGCAGGCCGCCGCCGTGCGGGCAAACCCCTCGTTGGCCGAGCGGCTGGAGAACTCCAGGATCACGTAATTTTCCACCTTCATATGTATCCCCTCTTTCATTGGAAGCGAACGAGCTTGTTCAGGCCCGCGGTATCAAACACTCTCTGCGCCTGCGGAGGGGTATGGACCACCGTCATGGTGCCCTGGATCTGGGCCATGCGGCGGCTGGCCCGCAGCAAAACCGCAATGCCCGAGCTGTCGGTAAAGGTCAGGCCCCCCAGGTCCAGGGTCAGGGTGCGGGGCAGAGCCGCGTCGATCTGCCGGTCCAGCTCCTCCATGACCTCCTTGGCCCGGTGGTGATCCAGCTCGCCGGTGACGGCGGCGGTCAGGTGCCGCCCCTCTTCTGTACAGGTCACTGCCATGGTATTCTCTCCTCTCCCCTCCCGCCGGGCGGGGCAAAATCAAAGCGTCCGCGGCCTTTTAGCCGGGACGCTTCCGATTATAGGGCATGTCCCCCGTCACATTCCCCTGTATTCTGTCGCCCCGGGACGGGCGGCGTATTTTTTCCACCGTTTCGGGCAGGCTGTGGAAACAGCGGTTTACAAATTTCGCTCCGGGCGGTATGATGAAAAGGAATCCGCCGCCCCCGCGGCCCCCGGGAGGTCCTACCGTGTCCAAACAGATCCATCTCACCTCCGGCCCCATCACCAGCCAGCTCATCCGGCTGTGTCTGCCTCTGCTGGCGGCCAATGTGCTCCAGCAGCTGTACAACATCATCAACTCCCTCATCGTGCGCCACTACATCGGCGGCGACGCCTTTGCGGCCCTGGGGGTGGCTGAGAGCGTGATGAACCTGTTCATCTATGTCATCACCGGAGCCTGCATGGGCGCATCCGTGCTGGTGGCCCGGTTCTTCGGGGAGCGCAACTTTCCCCGCCTGCGCCGGCAGCTGTTCGTCTCCGGCGTGCTCATTGGCGGCACCACCCTGGTAGCCGTCACCCTGACCCAGCTGTTCCTGCCCCAGCTGCTCCGGCTCATTTCCACCCCGGATGAGCTGATGGCGGACACCACCGCCTATCTGCGGGTCATTCTGGTGGGCATGCTCTTTACCTTCGCCTATAACTATCTGGCCGCTACCCTGCGGGCCATCGGCAACACCAAGGCGGCCCTGTATTTTCTCTTAGCCTCCCTGGGCTACAACCTCCTTGCCGCCTGGATCCTGGTGGCTCAGATGAAACTGGGCATTGTGGGCACTGCGCTGGCCACCTCCAGCGCCCAGCTGCTCTCCGCCCTGCTGTGCCTTGCCTACATGCGCAAAAAGCTCTCCTTCCTGCGCATCCGAAAAACGGACATGCAGCTGGAGCCCATGCTCATGCGGCTGACCACCAGCTATGCCGCGGTAGCCGCCCTCCAGCAGTCCAGCCTGTACCTAGGCAAGCTGATGATTCAGAGCGCGGTCAACGGCATCAGCACCGACGCCATCTCCGCCTTTACTGCCACCACCCGGGTGGAAAACTTCACCCAGGCCTTCGGTATCAGCGCCTGTGAGGCCATCGCCATCTTTGTGGCCCAGAATCAGGGGGCCAAGCAGTACCGACGGGCCAACCGGGGATTTCTCCAAGGCTTTGCCATCACTACCGCCATCGGCCTTGGCTTCTCCCTGCTGCTGGGCTTCTTTGCCCGGCCTATGGTTGCTCTTTTCCTGGGCGATGATCTCCAGAGCATCCCCCTGGGGGTCTCCTATCTCCAGCTCATGGCCTGGTTCTACTTTCTCTCCTTTATCGGCCACTCCTATGTGGGCCACTACCGCGGCATCGGCCGCATGAACATTACCTTCTTCGGCACCACCTTACAGATCGTGGTGCGGGTGATCGGCACCTATCTGCTGGTAGGCGCTATGGGCCTGGACGCGGTGGCCCTGTCCACCGGCCTTGGCTGGGTGGTCATTGTTCTCTTCCACTCCACCGTTTACCTGCTGGAGCGGCGAGGCATCGGCTATCACCTGCCCAGCGAGGATGGGCCCCCTCCCAAACAGGCATAAAAAAATCGGCGAACCAAACTTGGTTCGCCGATTTTTCGTTCTGTTTTAAGAGAGTCCTTCTGGTTTTACCCAGAAGCGAAACGCAGTTTCGCGCCAAAATTCTTTGCTAAGCTTTCTTTTAAGAAAGCGAAAAAGAGCCACGGACCAGGACCTTCACCGTGCTGCCGCCGGCGGTGATATAGTGGTCGGTCATGGTGGCCATGTACAGGTGATTCTGCACCAGGGCGCCGCCGTGATTGAGGTTCTCCCCGGTGGTGGTATCCACCAGAGCGGGATTCACCGCCGCGCCGGCCGTGGCGCTGCCCACCCGGAGCATAACCTCCGCTCCCAGTCCCAAATTCATCCGCTGGCCCGCAGACAGGGTAACCACCTGGTAGGAGGCGCTGCCGCCCGTGCCCGACTGGCCGGCCAGCTGCTCAAACTGGGTAGTCAGCTCCTGCGCCTTAGTGTCCGCCTTATCCTGGGTGGACTTCACCAAATCCGGGAGCACCGTCTGGGTGAGATAGCTCAGGGTGACCAGGGGGTCGCTCTGGTCTCCGGCCGCCAGCGCTACCGCTCCCGCCGCCAGACAGGTGCCGGCCAGACAGAAGGCAGCCAGGCGGATCTTCCAGGTTCCCATCTTTTTCATTCTGATGTACTCCTTTTATCGTCGCGTTTCCTATGTAAACCGCCCGCAGGCGGTTTCCCTCCCGGTCTACACCATGGTCTCCGGATGGAGCCCAAAGCTGACCGCGATGGCGTTATCTACCTTTTTCATCGCCTTCTCATCCACCTTCCCCATGTGCTCCCGCAGACGGCGCTTATCCAGGGTGCGGATCTGCTCCAGCAGGACGATGGAGTCCTTGGGCAGTCCGCAGCTGAGGGCGGAGAGAGGGATATGGGTGGGCAGCTTGGCCTTCCCGGTCTGGGAGGTAATGGCCGCAGCGATGACAGTGGGGCTGTGGCGGTTGCCGGTGTCGTTTTGCACGATGAGCACCGGACGCACGCCGCCCTGTTCACTGCCCACCACCGGGCTGAGATCGGCGTAAAAAATGTCGCCTCGTTTCACACTGTTGTCCACGTACATTCACACTCCGCTGGAAAATAGTACGCGTTACAGGGCCTTCCCGGTCCTTTATGTAACGCTGTACTATGATTCTCCCACGGGTCGGAGGGGATTATACGTCGCCGGGGTCAGAAAATTTTCACCTCCGCGCCTTCCCTGCCGCAGGCGGACAGCCTGCCGCTCCACACCATCCTATGCCGCCCAGAGGCGTCTGGGCACTCAGGGCAGATATATCCTGGGAACGCGGGGATTGAGGTCGCAGAGAAGCTCGTAGACAATGGTGCCCGTCAAGTCGGCCGCTTTCTCAGTCAGCTCCGGGCCGTAGACCAGTGCGATGTCGCCCGGCTTCACGTCGGGCAGATCGGTGACGTCCACCATGCACATATCCATGCACACCCGGCCCACAATGGGACAGGGAACGCCGTGGATCTCCATAACCATGCGGTTGGACAGGCTGCGGGGATAGCCATCGCCGTAGCCGATGGGCACCACCGCCAGCTTGGAGTCCCGCTTCAAAACGGCAGTTCTGCCGTAGCTGACACAGGTATCGGCAGGCAGCTCTCGCACAGCGGCGATGCGGCTTTTCACCGTCATCACCGGGCGCAGGCCCGGGCCGTCCAGCCCCTCCATCTCAGGAGCGGGATAGTAGCCGTACAGGGCAATGCCGGGGCGCACCATGTCTATATGGGTACAGGGATAGTTTAGCACAGCCCCGCTGGCCCCGCAATGGCAAATTTTAAAGGTGACACCCAGCTTTTCCAGGGCCGATCTGGCATCCAAAAACTTGGTGAGCTGCCCCATGGTATACTCCTCGCTGCTGTCAGCGTCGGCAAAGTGGGTGAACATCCCCTCCACCTCCAGGCCGGGCAGCGCGCACAGCCGGGCGATCTCCCGGGCGGTCTGTTCCCCTTGCCAAAGGAAACCCAGACGGCTCATGCCGGTGTCCAGCTTTACATGGATGGTCAGCGTCTTTCCTGCCGCCACCGCTGCATCCGAGAGAGCCTGTCCGGTGGCCAGGTCCCCTACCGCCTGGGTCACCCGGTACTCCAGCAGCATGGGAGCCAGCTCCACGGGGGTGTTGCCCAGGCACAGGATGGGCAGGGTGATCCCCGCCTGACGCAGCTCCCTGGCCTCGTCCACACAGGCCACCGCCAGCATGTCGGCCCCCAGCTGCTCCAGCTTTTGGGCCACCTGAACCGCCCCATGGCCATAGGCGTTGGCCTTGCACACGCCCAAAAACCGGCAGCCCGCAGGCAGCATGGCGCGCAGAGCCCGGTAGTTATGTTCCAGGGCGGACAGGTCGATCTCCGCCCAGGTTCTCATCTTTGTGGTGTCCATCTTTGATTCCTTCTTTATGTCTTTGTAAATTCCGTGATCTCACAGGTAATGACCCGCCGTCCGTCCTGACTGATCTCCCCGCCGGTGAGGGCGTGGGTCTGGGCGTTAAAGTACAGGGTCACCTCCTGGCCTGTGCCGGAGTCCTGCTCCGGGTCGGCGCAGTGTACCTCCAGCACCCCGTCAGCCAGCGTACACCGGTCGATATACTGGGTGCGGGCGTACTCCACCAGGGTGGGCAGAGCGCTCACCGGGGAAAGGCTCTCCCCGTCCAGAAATCCAGTCTCCAGGCTCAGGTCCTCATACTCCAGAGTACCCTCGTCCCCATCGATACGGGCGGTGACCCCGGCGAGTATCTCCGGCTCCCGGATGACCACGGTGGTCTCCTCCCCGTCGCTGGTGACGGACAGGGTAAAGTCATAGACCCGCTGGCCGTAGTCTGCGTTCACCTGGGCCTGGAGGGAGTAGGCGGTCATGGCCATATACTCCCCGCGAATGGCTACCGCCAGGGCCTCCGCCCCGGTCTCACCCTCTTGCCCGCCGCCGCAGCCTGTCAGCAGCAGGAGCATCATTGGTAGGAAAAGCAGCCGTTTTTTCACGCTGTTCCCTCCAAAATGGTTGATTCAGATTTCTGTCTGAGAGCACTCCAACAGCACCTCGGGAATGGTGTCCAGCAGGTCGCTGGGGAGCATGGCGTACTCCCCAAGCTTCTGGGCGCACTTGTCCCCCGCCTTTCCGTGGAACCACACCGCCCAGGCAGCCAGCTCCGAGAGGTCCGTGTACTGCCCTACCAAATGCTTCTGCCCCCACAGGGCGGCGATCATACCGGACAGCACATCCCCCGAGCCTCCCTTGGCCATGCCCGGGTTGCCGGTCCCGCAGATCCAGCACTGGCCGGAAGGAGCGGCGGTCACGGTTCCGTGGCCTTTCAGTACCACGGTACAGTGATGCGCTTTGGCAAAGGAGCGGGCAGCACTCAGCCGGTCCGTCACCGGCAGAGAAGTACCGGTGAGCCGTGCATACTCCCCGGCGTGGGGGGTAAGGACGGTGGGGGCGGAGCGTTTGTCCAGAATATCTATATGCCCCACCAAGGCATTTATGCCATCGGCGTCCAGCACCACAGGGATGTCCAGGTCCTCCAACAGGGCGCGCACCAGCTTCTCGGTCTTGGGGTGGCGGCCCAGGCCGGGTCCGATGAGAGCCACATCACAGCCCCTTGCCTTCTCCAGAATTTCTTCGTACTTTTCCGGCAGAGGGAAGGGCATGGCCTCGTCACACTTGACAGCCAGGATGGGGTAGATTTCCCGGGGCACACCCAAAAAGACCAGTCCCGCTCCCGTGCGCAGGGCTGCCCGGGCGGCCAGGTTGGGCGCGCCAGTATAGCCCTCGCTCCCTGCCAGGAGAAAGAGCTTGCCAAAATCCCCCTTGTGTCCGTCCACCGGGCGGCGGGGAAGATTGCGGCACACGTCGCCGGACATGGCCCAGCTTTGCTCCGGAGCACTCCAAATCTGACGGTTGAGCAGCTCCCAGGGGATGCCAATATCAACGGCCCGAACCTCTCCGGCCCGACCTGCTCCGGCGTCCAGATAAAGGCCCGGCTTGGCACAGGTGAAGGTGACGGTCACCTTGGCCTGGACCGCGTCCCCCAAGATTTCTCCCGTGTCCCCGTGTACCCCGGAGGGCAGGTCGCAGGAGACCACCGGGGTGTGCATCCGGTTGAGCCACTGCACCAGGGTCAGAAATTCCCCCGCCAGAGGGCGCTGAAGTCCCACCCCGAACAGGGCGTCCACAAAGCAGTCGCAGGTGGACATCCAGACGGTGGTGCGCTGGTCATTGAGATCCAGGGATTCCAGCTCGCCACCGGCCTCTCTTAACTTCTCCTCCATAGCCCGCTCGTCCGGCGTCATCTTTTCCCGGTCTCCCACCAGGAAGGCCCGGACCCGGTATCCTGCCTCCAGCAAGATCCGGGCGGCGGCCACGCCGTCCCCTCCGTTGTTGCCCGGGCCGCAGAAGATCCCGATGCGCTGGGTGGGATCGGTGTTTTTAGACTCCACAATGGAGCGCAGCTCTTCCATCTCCTGCTGCTCCTCCGCCGTGGGTTCCTCCCCTGTTTTCACCATAAAGCACACGGAGGTGGCTCCTCCCAGAACACCATCTTCTCCTTCCGGCTGCTCAACTTCCCCAACCAGATCCATCACCGCCTGGGCTACCGCCTGGGCGGCGTTCTCCATCAGCTCCAGGGATGGAATGCCCCGCTCCTCAATGGCGATGCGGTCCAGTTCCTTCATCTGTGCCGTGCTGGCCAGAATCTCCATGCTGCCGCGCTCCTTTCTTCCGGGACGTTTTTGCACATTGTACCACGTTTCTGTGGATAAAAAAAGTGGGACGCCCAGGGCGTCCCACAAAATATTTACTTCAAAAATCCGTTGACGATCTGCTCCTCGGCTTCCTTCTCGGTGAGACCCAGGGTCATCAGCTTAATAAGCTGCTCGCCGGCAATCTTGCCGATGGCGGCCTCGTGGATGAGCTCGGCGTCCACACTGTTGGCAGTCACCTCGGGGATCGCGGCCACCACGCCGTTGTCCATGATGATGGCATCGCACTCGGAGTGGCCGTGGCACTTGGCGTTGCCGTTGATGCGGGCCAGGAACACCTGCTTGGAGTCCTCCCGGGCCACGGAGCGGGAAATGACATTGGTGTGGCAGTCTTCACCGTTCAGGTCCACGGTAAAGTCGGACTTGGCCAGCTGCTTGCCGTGAGTCATCACCTTCTCCTTGATGATCAGAGTGGAGCGGGGGCCCAGGGTGGCCTTGGTGGTACGGACGGTGGAGTCCACGCCCTTGATCTGGGTGGTCTCCATCTCCATGTAGCTGCCCTCGTCCATCTCCACCACGGTGGTGGGGTTCATGATGTTCTCGCCCATGCCGTCACCCTCGCCGTAGTGGCGCTCCACGTAGCGCACCCGGGCGTTCTTGCCCACGTAGAAGGTGTGGATGCCGGAGTGCTCGGAGTTCTGCACGCCGCAGTTGTGGATGCCGCAGCCGGCCACGATGGTGACGTCGCAGTCCTCGCCGATGAAGAAGTCGTTATACACCGTCTCCTGCAGGCCGCTCTGGCTGAGCACCACGGGGATGTGCACGCTCTCGTTCTTGGTGCCGGGCTTAATGATGATGTCGATGCCGTCCTTGTCCTCTTTGGAGACGATATCGATGTTGGCGGTGGTGTTTCGGGCGGCCTTCTGGCCGTTGGCCCGGATATTGTAGGCCCCTTCGGGCACTTCATGCAGATCAGCTACCTGCTCCAGCAGGCTCTTTTGAATTGCGTCCATAACTTGTCCCTCCTCAGCCTTTGCTCACTTCACCTTGTCGCTCAGGGCGCTGCACACGCCGGGGGCAGCCCCCAGCAGCTCGGGCAGGATCTCGTCCCGGGTGCCCTGGGAACGCACCTGGCCGTCGGCCAGCACAATGATGCGGTCGGCGATATTCAGGATGCGCTCCTGGTGGGAGATGATGAGAATGGAGCCGTTGATCTTCTCATGCAGGTGCTCAAAGACCTGGATGAGGTTGGAGAAGGACCACAGGTCGATGCCCGCCTCCGGCTCGTCAAAGACGGACAGCTTGGTGCCACGGGCCATGATCATGGCGATCTCAATGCGCTTGAGCTCGCCGCCGGACAGAGAGCCGTCCACCTCACGGTCAATGTAGTCCTTGGCGCACAGGCCCACCTCGGAGAGGTAGTTGCAGGCCTCAGGCACGCCGATGTTCTTGCCGCTGGCCAGGGTGATGAGGTCCTTTACCGTCAGCCCCTTGAAGCGCACCGGCTGCTGGAAAGCAAAGCTGATGCCTCGCTGGGCACGCTGGGTGATATCCAGGTCGGTGATGTCCTCCCCGTCCAGCAGGATGCGGCCGGCGGTGGGCTTATAGATGCCGGCGATGATCTTGGCCATGGTGGACTTACCGCCCCCGTTAGGGCCGGTGATGGCCACAAAGCGCTCGTTGATGGTCAAATTGATATCCCGCAGGATGCCCTTGTTGTCGCCGTCCTGCTCGACGTCATAGCTGATGTGCTGTAACTCTAGCATGGGGTTGTCCCTCCGTTATCCTCTTCCGGCCCCACAGCCGGTGTTGTACATTCAGTTTGCCCGCCGGGGGAGATCCTTAGCAGGCAGTTTTTTTATTTTACCACTCTCCCGGTGGTTTGTCTATTGATTCCAGGGGCCGATCCCCTCTTTTTCCGCTTTTTTCAACCGCGGGGCTGTTTCCCTTGGAGTGGTTTCTATTATATCCCTAAAAACCTACCTTGTAAATAGGTTTTTAAGATTTTGTTTTTCACCTGCCTATTCCGGGAAAGGGGGTTGCTTTTTCCCTTTTTTTGTGATATAAAAGTCCATAGTCGAAATGCGAAGAACGGGAAAATAGGGTGTTTTTCTTCTGTCAGAGAGGGCGGGTCACCGGCTGAAAGCCTGCCTGGGAAGCTTCCCCTTGGTTCGCCCGGGAGCGGCCCCCGAGAGGGGGACGGTGGTTCCGCCGTTACGGGAAATGAAGTGCGTGTCCAAGGACGCGAATGCGGGTGGTACCGCGGAAGGGTTGCCTTTCGTCCCAATTGATTGGGATGAAAGGCTTTTTTGTTTTCTTTTTCGGAGGCACACAATGTTTACGCGACGGATCTGTTCCCTGTTTGCATGTTCTGCAGTGGCCCTGCTGCTCCTGGTTTTCTGCACCGGCGACAGCGCCCTCTCCGGCAACGGTCAGGCCCTGCCCATCCTCATGTACCACGATGTGGTAGAGGACGGTCAGCCCTATAACACCTGGACGGTGACGGCGGGGCGGTTTCGGCAGGACCTGCAGTGGCTGAAGGACCACGGCTATGCCTGCGTGCTCCCCCGGGAGCTGGCAAAGGGCCACCTTCCCAGAGGGAAGGCGGTGCTCATTACCTTCGATGACGGCTACGAGAGCAACTACCGCCTGGCCTTTCCCATATTAAAGGAGTTTGGAGACAAGGCAGCCATCGCCCTGGTTACCAAATCGGTGGACCAGGGGGAGCCCGGATTTCTCACCTGGGACATGTGCCGGGAGATGGAGGCGTCGGGTCTGGTGGAGTTTGGCTCCCACACCTACGACCTGCACCATGACCAGCCCCGTGGCATCCGGCGTGCGCCGGGCGAGACCCGGGAGGCCTATGACCAGCGAGTGTTCCCCGACCTGGAGTCCAGTGTGGATCTGATCCAGAAGAATCTGAACACAAAGGTTCTCTACTTCGCCTACCCCTACGGCCAAAAGGAGCCATGGTCCAGCGACTTTCTCCAAAAGCGCTTTGCTATGACGGTGACCACTAAATATGGCCGGGCCAATCTCTCCGGCGGGCGGTACGACCTGCCCCGGTACACCATCAGCATGGAGGAATCGGTGGCCCACCATCTGGGCGGAACGCCCTGAGATCGTTTTCTCTGTGGAACGGCGCTTTGCCGTCCCCATTTCATCCAAAAAAGGAGTTATGAACCATGAAAGAACAGTTAGCCAACATTCGCGCCCAGGCGCTCGCCGCCTTTGAGGGCGCCCAGTCCACTGCCGAGCTGGACAGCCTGCGCGTCCAGTACCTGGGCAAGAAGGGCGAGCTCACCGCGGTGCTGAAGATGATGGGCAAGCTCTCCGCCGAGGAGCGCCCCGCCATGGGCCAGCTGGCCAACGAGGTCCGCGCCGCCCTGGAGCAGGCTCTGGAGGCCAAGGGCAAGGAACTGGAAGCCAAGGCCCTAGAGGACCGTCTGAAGGCCGAGGCCCTGGACGTCACCGTTCCCGGCAAGGCCGTCAAGGAGGGCCACCGCCACCCCATGTATATCGCCCTGGACGAGATCAAGGAGATCTTCATCGGCATGGGCTTCACCGTGCTGGACGGCCCCGAGGTGGAGCTGGCTGAGCTCAACTTCGACCGCCTCAACGCCGAGGAGGGCCACCCCTCCCGTGACTGGTCCGACACCTTCTACTTTGACGAGGACAGCCGGGTGATGCTCCGCTCCCAGACCTCCCCCATGCAGGTCCGGGCTATGGACACCATGCCCTTGCCCATCCGCATCATTGCCCCCGGCCGCGTCTACCGTAAGGACGAGGTGGACGCCACCCACTCCCCCATGTTCCACCAGGTGGAGGGCATGGTCATCGACAAGAACGTCACCATGGCCGACCTGAAGGGCACCCTGAACACCGTGGTAGAGAAGCTCTACGGCGAGGGCACCAAGACCCGCTTCCGTCCCCACCACTTCCCCTTCACCGAGCCCTCCTGCGAGATGGACGTACAGTGCCACAAGTGCGGCGGCGTGGGCTGCCCCACCTGTAAGGGCGAGGGCTGGATCGAGCTGCTGGGCGCGGGCATGATCCATCCCCGCGTGCTGGAGATGAGCGGCATCGACCCCAACGAGTACTCTGGCTGGGCCTTCGGCATCGGCCTGGAGCGTACCGCCATGCGCCGCTTCAAGATCGCCGACCTGCGTCTGATTTTTGAAAATGACGTTCGCTTCCTGGAGCAGTTCTGATTTTGCGATCTGCTGCCAGCGGGCGCATAGAATGCGCCTCCACAAAACAAGATAAGGGAGTTTTCATATATGAATTTATCGCGTAAGTGGCTCAGCGAGTTCGTCCCCGTTGAGGCCAATGATAAGGAATTTGCTGAGGCCATGACTCTGTCCGGCTCTAAGGTGGAGGTCACCTACGATCTGGGCGCTGAGATTTCCAACGTGCTGGTAGGCCGCGTGCTGGAGATGGCCCGCCACGAGAACAGCGACCACATGTGGGTCTGCCAGATCGACGTGGGCCAGGCTGAGCCTGTCCAGATCGTCACCGGCGCCTGGAACGTCCACGTGGGCGACCTGGTGCCCGTTGCCATGCACAAGTCCACCCTCCCCGGCGGCAAGAAGATCGAGAAGGGCAAGCTGCGCGGCGTGGTGTCCAACGGCATGCTGTGCGGTCTCAGCGAGCTGGGCCTGGATGAGCGCGACTTCCCCTACGCCGTCATCACCCCTGCCGCCATCCTGGGCGACTACAAGCCTCTGGATAAGGAGAAGCCCTCTATCCCCGCTGACATTCAGCCCGGCCACAAGATCTACGGCCCTGTAGTGGCTGCCAAGGTGGCCGCCATCGCTGTCACCGGCTATTCCGCCTATGAGGTGACTCTGGACACCGGCGACGGCTCCTGCACCGCTTCCACCACCTGCCCCAACCTCCACGAGGGCGACCTGGTGGCCTACAACACCAAGGCCAACGCCATCTGCACTTTGGCCGACCTTCACGCCCAGCAGGCCGAGTTCCCCCACTGCATCCCCGACGGCATCTTTATCCTCAACGAGGACTGCAAGCCCGGCGACGACCTCAAGCCCGTCATCGGTGCGGACGACCACGTGGTGGAGTTTGAAATCACCCCCAACCGCCCCGACTGTCTCTCCGTGATCGGTCTGGCCCGTGAGGCCGCCGCCACCTTCAACGCCCCCCTCACCCTCCACGATCCCGTGGTCAAGGGCGGCGCGGACGGCAATCTGGTGGAGCTGCTGGACGTGGAGACCCCCGCTTCCGACCTGTGCCAGCGCTACACCGCCCGGATGGTGCGCAACGTGAAGATCGCCCCCTCCCCCAAGTGGATGCGTGAGCGGCTGCGCGCTATGGGCGTGCGTCCCATCAACAACATCGTGGACATCACCAACTACGTCATGCTGGAGTACGGCCAGCCCATGCACGCCTTTGACTACCGCTATGTGAAGGGCGGCAAGATCATCGTGCGCCGGGCCGAGGAGGGCGAGGAGCTCACCACCCTGGACGGCCAGGTGCGCAAGCTCACCGCCAACCACCTGGTCATCGCCGATGAGACCCGGGCCGTGGGCCTGGCTGGCATCATGGGCGGCGAGAACAGTGAGATCGTCTCCGACACGGTGGACGTGGTCTTCGAGTCCGCCTGCTTCGACGGCACCTGCATCCGCAAGGGCGCTCTGGCTCTGGGCATGCGTACCGAGGCTTCCGCCAAGTTTGAGAAGGGCCTGGACCCCCTGAACACCCTGCCCGCCGTCAACCGCGCCTGCGAGCTGGTGGAGATGCTGGGCGCCGGCGAGGTGCTGGACGGCACCATCGACATTCTCAACTACGTGCCCCAGCCCCGCGTTCTCAAGCTGGAGCCTGAGAAGATCAACGCCCTGCTGGGCACCGACATCGATGAAGCCGAGATGGTCTCCATCCTCAAGAAGCTGGACTTCCAGGTGGAGGGCGATCAGGTGACCGTGCCCTCCTGGCGCGGCGACGTTATCGGCATGGCCGACTTGGCAGAAGAGGTGGCCCGTTTCCACGGCTATAACAACATCCCCACCACCCTCATGCGCGGCCAGACCACCCTGGGCGGCTTCTCCGAGGAGGAGAAGCTGGAGCGCCAGCTGGGCTCCATGTGCCGCTCCATGGGCTTTGATGAGATCATCACCTACTCCTTCATCTCCCCCACCTGCTACGATAAGATCCGCTGGGCCGCGGACGATGCCCGCCGGGAGTCCTTCAAGATCCTCAACCCCCTGGGCGAGGACACCTCCATCATGCGTACCACCGTCCTGCCCTCCATGCTGGAGATTCTGACCCGGAACTATAACTACCGCAATCAGAACGTGCGCCTCTACGAGGTGGGCCGCATCTACCTGCCCGGCGGCGAGGACGGCCTGGCCGTGGAGAACAAGATCCTGTCCATGGGCGCCTACGGCGAGGATATGGACTTCTACACCCTGAAGGGCTGCGTGGAGGCCATTCTGAAAGACCTGCGGGCCTCTGATGTCCGCTTTGTGGTGCCCAGTGAGACCAATCCCTCCTATCATCCCGGCCGTGTGGCGGATGTCTATGTGGGTGAGCGCCGCATCGGCGTGATGGGCCAGGTCCATCCCCTGGTGGCTCAGAACTACGGCGTGGACGCCCAGTTCTACTGCGCCGAGCTGGAGCTCAAGGAACTGATGGCCGCCAAGGGCGCCGATCCCGAGTACGTCCCCCTGCCCAAGTTCCCCGCCGTCACCCGTGACATCGCTGTGGTGTGCGACGAGGCCGTCACCGTGGGCGCGCTGGAGGACTGCATCCGCAAGGGCGCCAAGGGTCTGCTGAAGGACTGCAAGCTCTTCGACATCTACCGTGGCAAGGGCGTGGACGAGGGCAAGAAGTCCGTAGCCTTCAGCCTGGTGCTCCGCGCCGACGACCGTTCTCTCACTAGTGAAGAGGCTGACGAAGACGTGAAGAGCATCCTGGCTGCCCTGGAGAAGGACCTGGGTGCCATCCTCCGCTAACCCCGCTTTCTTGAAAGAAAGCTTGGCAAAGAACTTTGTGCGAAACTTCGTTTCGCCTCTGCGCCCGTAGGGTAGTCGGGTAGGAAAATCCCCGTTCTCCTCGCCTGATACACCAACCAAAAATATAAATCCCGGCCAGACGTTTGTCCGGCCGGGATTTTTCTTGCCTCTTTTTCACCGATGCCGCCAAACCAGCATAGTCTGAGGCAGATTTGGAAAGGACGGCGATGATTCTATGGCGGATGAAAAACACATCCAGTATTTTCTGGGGGCCAACTCCCCCTCCGGCTTTTACTCCCTCTACGACCACCTGCTGCCCCCCGAGCGGGCCAGCCGGTTCTACATCCTGAAAGGCGGCCCTGGCTGCGGCAAGTCCACCCTCATGCGCCAGGTGGCCCGCCGAGCCGAAGAGGCGGGAGAAGCCGTGGAGTACATTCTCTGCTCCGGCGATCCCGACTCCCTGGACGCCATTCTCCTGCCCCGGCTGGGGGTAGCGATCGTCGACGGCACCGCTCCCCATGAGTGAGTAACAAAAGCACACAACGTAGATTTACAATATCCTAAATCCGGTTTCGTAATCTTAAAACTTCCAGGTAATTCGAACCTCCTGCTTTCCGCTTTCCGGATCCCGTTCCCCAACTTCAATCTTTTCAATTAGTGCAACTACCAGTTCTCGGGGAATTGTGTCTAATCTTAAGAGTTCCTCGGCCCGTTCCAAGATAGAAATCTGATCTATCGGCTTTACTCGCTCTTCCAGTTCTTCCCTAATCTGCGCTAATCGCCGTTCTAACTGACTTTTTTCACTTAAAAAAGCCTGATTTAACTCCACAAACTGTTCTTCACTCAGAACACCGGAAATTTTATCCAGATACATACTTTTAATCGCTTGATTCCGCTTCTCCACTTGGGATATCAGCGACTTTTCTTCCTGTTTCAGCATCTCATTTCGGGTATTGTCCGGCTTAGGAATATCTGTTTCTTCTAAGCTATAGTAATTCCGGACATAATACCGGATACGTTCCGATACTACTTCTATCAGCTTATCCAAGCGAATCGAGTGTCGAGTACATAGTTTCTGCTTCCCGCTGTCGGCATATAGCTTACATCGCAGATAGGACACTCTGGGTCTTCCTTTTTGACAGTTAGTAGTCTTACTCATAGTGCTACCGCAGTCCATACATTTCACTAGGCCGGATAGCAGATGCGAAGTACCGGTACCGTCAGTTTTAGAATGCAACCGCAGAACACGCTGAACCGCTTGGAATTGTTCTTGGCTTATGATTGCCTCATGTGTCCCTTCCACGCGAAACCACTGTTCCTGGGGAACGTCAATAAATGCTTTGGACTTATAACTGACTTTTTTTCTCCGCCCCTGGACCATTACTCCTGTATACATCTCATTATGAAGGATGCGCCAGACCGTTGTCTTATTCCATAGTCCATGATTGTTTGAAACTGGGTGGCCGCTTGCCCAACCGTGTTCTTGCTTATATCGGGTAGGGTTTGGAATCCCAAGATCATTCAATCTCTTGGCAATTTCCTGCTTTCCATGCCCCTCTATAGACCATTGGAAAATCTGTCGAACAATTTGTGCTGCCTCAGGTTCAATAATTAGATGATTATGGTCCATCGGATCCTTTTGATATCCATAGATTGGAAATCCTCCAATGTATTTTCCCTGACTGCGTTTCATGTCAAAGACCATGCGAATATTCTCAGATAAGTCCTCTAAGTACCATTCGTTAACCAATCCATTGATCTGTCTAGCCTTTTTATTGCCTTTCACTTCTGTATCAGCGTTATCTACCACTGCAATGAAACGAATACCCCATACTGGAAATAGACCATGGATATACTTTTCCACCAACTCCATGTCTCTTGTAAATCTGGATTGGCTCTTGCAAAGTAAAATTTGGAACTTCTTTTCTTTCGCTGCCTCAAGCATCTTATTGAAATCCGGTCTCAGGCTATCAGCTCCAGAGAAGTCCTCATCACAGTAGATATGATAGATGTCCCAACCTCGTTCTACTGCATAATTGACCAACATGGATTTTTGGTTTTGAATGCTCTCAGATTCCGTTCTGTATTTATCCTCATCCTCCTTGCTCAGCCGCGTATAGATTGCGCAAAGAATAGGTTACACCTCCCCAATAGGCGTAACTGCTCTTCTTAAGAGTAGCATAAGAGCAGTCACCCGGCAAGAGAATATTTAAAACGCCTATGCCGTTTTAGCATAGGCGTTATTTATATAGTTCTTTTGTGAGCCAGGTAATAATTGCTTGATAGAGTACAGTTCTAATCTTAGACTCTTCTGTTTGCCTCTGTTCCGATAAAACAAAAGCAGTTTTCTTCATATAAATCACCATGCCAATCGTTTCATTGTCAGCACACATAGAGACAAAAGATTGCAGACAGCTGATTGCCTTTCATAAAGAAATTAGAAGTGTGAGATACTTTACGCATGTTAGAAGGAAGCGTAAACCGCTTCCGGAGCTTAAAGCATTATATTACAACCTTTTCAGGTACAAATAAGTGGTTCCACAAACCTGCACACTAACCTACTTAGTTCTGCTGGCCATCTTTCCTATTCTTCTATTTTTTACTCTGGAATCTTCAATTATTGATAGCGTTGGTTTCGTGTGCTCTTTTATCTGCGCTGGACCGGTATGTACCTTCATACAAATCGCCTCCCTCACAGTTTATGCACTGATGAATATAGGCATGATAAAACATGGAGCAACAAAAACAGTATACGTACCATTACATAACCTAAACGATGCGTTTTAGTGTCTGGCGTGCATATAATAACCAAAACAACTAGGGACCGCTAAATAACAGCGATCCCTAGTTGCTTATGTTATTATTATATCAGAAATGGATATTACATACAATCCCACAATTATTGCTAACCTTCTTTTATCCCGTGTGCAAAAACATTGAGGTAATCTTTGGAGTTCTCACCCGTCCAAAACTTTTAATTACTCTAGTATCTTAGTTTTTTTGTGAATAGGCCATCTCTTCCAGCATAAACAATTACACCAGAGGTCGTTATAACCCATTGATATCTCTCCCCTGGCCACGGTTCCTCATCTGTAATCTGAGAAATATGGAAGCCTAAACTTCGCAGAAACGATGCAATTTCCTGCACAGTGCCACAATGTGGCGCCAACCACTCCAACGTCTCTGCACAATCCAAATGGTCAGCACGGTATTGAAGTTCACATTTTTTAAGGAATGCAGAAAGTTTCGACTCATCTATCATAGTTGTATCCTTTCACGAACATCTTTTGCAAAGACATATCTTCTTTATATCTCGTTTTCTATTTCACTTCGTCTCCTTTTTTTACTTGATCAAGATACATATAGATTGATACTAGTCCATCTAATCCGTCATCTCTACGCTTGATCAATGTACGTGATGAAAGGTGCATCTCTTGTTGCAATTCAGCCCAGGTTTTCCCTTCAAAATAGTATTTCTGAATTACTTCTGCCTGATTTTTTTCCAACTGCCCAACGTAAAACTCCAATTGTGACAGTTGCAGTTCCACTATGCTCAGTTCTCGGACGATCTCTGCAAATGCCTCTTGATTGAGCCGATCTTTTACGTCCCGGAATTGACTTGCAATTCTCAATGTTTTATCGGAAATGAACCCCGTGGTTTGAATACTATCGCTCACACGTCGCGACAGAGACATGCATTCGATCACTTCACTGTCTGATACTCGAGCAGGGTGCTCCTGTTCAAAACGGAGAAGCGCACGTTTCTTCTTCAGTAGCCGATAATTTTTGAGTTCCTCAATAACCCTTTTCTTTATTTTTGATTTTTCCATAGTGTTCCTCATCTTTCTAAAAAATCAATATGCCAAATCCACACTCTATCTTGCTTTGCTTTTACTTGATGCTCATGCACCTACGTGTTTGAATCTAGGTGCCCTCTACTTTACTATTGCAGATTTTTTCCATCTTTTATAACCAGCTTTTTCAATTTCTTTAGTACTTTATTTTTCCGTTTATGTACTGCAGGCTGCGATATACCTAACACCTCCGCAATTTCCTGCTCAGACTTTTGCTTACTGGCTAAATAATAGGAATGAACAATGTACCGACTGATAGAGTCGAGTTGAGAGATTGCCACATAGAGCGCATCTACTTCTATTATCTGCATTACGTTCTCTTCAACATCAACGTTGGTATCTGCAATAATATCCTCACCATTTCCCTGTACCGCAATATCATTACTATATAGTGACACAATGGTTATCCCCGTTTTTCTCGCCTGTTTGGCGCGGTAGTTTACTCTTTCCTGCTCTCTACGCCAACCTATGTAAACTTCCTTCGACGCCTCAATGACAATATCACCCATACGAATAAAAAATCTACCTCTACCATCTGGAGAGGTAATAAACTGATAGAATTGCGAGTGGCTCATTTTGATCCATTCCACACCTTGTACAGCTGGATCTTTTTTTCTAAAATACTGTCTTTTCACAGGGCAAGCCTCCATCATCTGAAATTCTGATCCACAAAAATTTCAAACAGCGGAGGTGGACGGGGACGACAGTCATAAGTATTTTGTCTATGCAGCTCGGGAACCGCACATGACAGGAAAATACTTCTAATATATCTATCCCAATTCTTCTCAGGACCCAGCAGTTTCCTGTTAATTGAGCCGAGTCACTCCATTCAAAAAAACAGAGTTCTATACAAGTTAGCCTGAAACTCTGCTTTTTGTAGTGTATAGGTGACTCGGAGCCTTTTTAAACGAAACCACAAGATTTTAAAACTGTATGTTCTATAGATTAAAGTGCAACTGTTTAAGATGACAGAAATGTGATATCCTAGAACTGTATTTAGGTCAGATTTTGTAGGTCAGATTTTCACCCGGAGGGGCCAGTGCGCCCTACGGAGACTTGCCCAAACCTAAATACCGAATCTACCACGCACAAAAACCGCAGTTACCCCGGCCCGGGGTGGCTGCGGCTTTTTTTGTGCAAAAAAAGAAAGGAGCCAACGACAATGAATGAAACCCTGTTTACCTTCCCCGCAGAATCCGGCAACAGCATAGGCGGTAACAAGCTCTTTGATCTGAGCGGACTCACCCAAGCAGACGGAGATGCCAGCGAAAATCCCTTTGCCGCCATGCTTGCAGAGGGCGAGGCTGCTGGCCAGAAAGAGGGCGCCAACCCCAGCCCGGCCCTGGAGCTCATGAGCGGCAGCAGCCAGGCCCAGCAGGCCGAAACCGAGACCGAAAACAACACCGCGCATGACAAGGATGCGCAGCAGGTCAAAACACCTCCCACCTCTCAGGAGGACGCGGAGGAGATGGCAGACACCACTCAGGAATCCCCCGAGGAGAATCCCCTGATGGCTGCCATTAACCGTCAGGAAGAACGAAACGCACAAAAGGCAGCAGAACCCATTTTTGCCCAGCTTCCCGTTTTCTCCTACAACGGCACTCAAGAGCCCATCGAAGATCTGGAACAGACCTTTGAGGAATTGCGCCTTGCGAAAGCGGATGATTTCCCGGAATTTGACGAGGCTCAGAGCCTGAGCTGGTCCGTCTCTTACGGGAAAATCACGAAGTCCGTGACCCAGCCCAGAAAAACCAAAATTGGCCAGTTCAAGCGTGAGATTGAAGCTTCCAAGGACTTTGTAAACGCTTTGAAGAAAGCCGCAGACAAACACCCGAAGTGCGTGGTCAAACCCGTCATCCATATGCAGAAGAAAGGGGAGGCCAGCAACTACAAGGGTGCTTTTTTATCTCTGTCGGATGCCAGAGCCTCTCAGAAGACGATCTCCTTCATCCCCGGCCGGGATGGGAAGGTCTACGAGCGGCGCACCACCAATGCAGGCGAATTTATCACGCCCGCTGCCCCTACCGGCGCTATCACGGTGTTGGATGAGATCCGCCCGGGTTTCCAGTCGTCGCTGCCCAAAATTCCCTATACGCTGATGGAGCAGGCGCTCAGCCTGTTTCGGACTATGATGCACAGGGGAAAAGACCGGCGGCCAGCAGAAGCCCTGGTCCATATCTACTGGGATAAGCTCCAGCAGCAATACTTCATCCATGTTCCCAAGCAGATGGTCAGCCGTGCGTCTGTTGACGCATTGTTGGATAACGAGGCATTGCAGGACTGCGACCGCTATATCCACTATGCCGACCTGCACTCCCACAATCAGATGCCGGCGGTGTTCTCCAAAACGGACGACCATGACGAACGGCCCACCAGGGTCTACATGGTGGTCGGGCGGCTGGATCGCTATTTCCCGGAGATCACGGTGCGGATCAGCAACGGCGGACACTTTTGGGAGATCCCTCCTCAGGAAGTTCTGGAACCATTCCCGGTGGGGAACTTCCCTCCAGAGTGGCTGAATCAGATCCATACGGACCCGAAAGAAATGTTTGAGGTGGCCGCATGAACTTTTCCAGGCAACGGCCAGTTAAGGTCATCATGCTGGGGGCCGGTGGAACCGGCGCCCACATTGCGCCCCACCTCTACCGGCTACTGTATGCGCTGGACCGTCCGGTGAAATTTATCATCTGTGATGGGGACAAAGTAGAGCCCAAGAATCTGGTACGACAGAATTTCACCCAAGCAGATCTGGGCGAAAACAAGGCAAAAGTGATTGCCGAGCGTTACTCTGATGCCTTTGGGCTGGAGACATGCTACATTCCCACCTTTATCGAAGATGCCAAGCGGTTGGAGGAGCTGATCAGGCCGGAGGTCTATCGCTGCTCTGTAGAGCATCCTAAAACAGGTCGGTCAGAATGGAAGGTCATGTCGGAACTGGTGATTCTGATCGGCGCTGTGGATAACAACCGGTCTCGAAAGCTTTGTCATGATGTATTCCAGAAAGCCCGTGAGCTGGTCTATATCGACTCAGGAAATGGGGAGTATACAGGCCAGATCGTCTGCGGAATCCGCAGGGCGGGTAAAACCATGTACCAGCCGGTAGGAATGCTCTATCCGGAAGTCAATTCGCCGGAAGATCTCTTCCCCACGGAGGTCTCCTGTGCTGAAGCGTCGGTATCCGCTCCGCAGACCATTGTAGCCAATCTCATGGCGGCCACCGCTGTGGTCACCATGATCTACAACATTCTGGTCATGGGGCGCAGTACGGTACAGCAGACCACATTCTCCACAAAATCGGTCAACATCCGCTCAATCCAAAAACAAGCAAGGAGGAATGCCGCATGAGCATCTTTCGCGCACGTGTGGACGCCGCACAGTTCTGTAAGGCGCTGAACCATGTGCTGCGCTTTGCCGCCAAGCGGCCGGTGCTCCCCATACTGGGGGAAGCTAAGGTCAGCTTTGAGGAGGGGCGCTGTACGCTGACCTGCACCAACTTGAAGCAGTGGTGCATGGCCATGGTCCCGGCTGTTGGGGACTCCTTCTCATTTGTGTTTTCAGGAACACAGAGCATCATGTCTGCCTGCAAGTATTTTGCGGGAGAGCTGGAGTTCACATACACCTGCATTCCGACTGACACCGAGCCCAAGTCTGTGGGGACGCTTGTCCTGAGTGCGGGCGGGAGAAGTATGGAACGCAGCACCCAGAGGATTTCGGACTTTCCTGAATTTACGGAAAAGCCGATGGACCGGCATTATCCCGTCGATGCTGAAAAGCTCTTGGAGCGATTCAAGAGGATCGGGTATGCCGTGAGCCCGGATGATAAACGTCCCGCCCGGTGCTGTATCGAATTTGTCGGTGACAAGATCCTGGCCGTGGACGGCTATCGCATGGCAATGAGTTCCGACCCGTCCATCTGTGTGGAAAAGCCATTTTTCATCCCACCTGAGGTAATGGCGGAGCTTCAGATGTTCAAAGGCCAGGATTGCACCATTTCGGTTGGCGAGGAGTGGGCTACTTTTGGAAATGAGTCACTTCGGCTCATTACCAGGATTCCCGGCGATGACGGCCTGGATCTTGAAAAGGCGATCCCAACACACTTCGATATGGAGTGTTCTGCTTCGGTGGATGAACTCTGGAATGAGGTCAAGTATCTCTATGGCTTTGTTTCCAAGCGCACCCGGAGTCCGCTCCGCTTTGATGGAGCCTCCCTTGTTCTCAAGACCGATGAGGGCACCTACTCCTCCAGTATTGGCCTCCCTCCTGTGCCGGTTCGCTGCTTTAATCCCCGGTACCTGCTGGAAGGGCTCAGCCAATTCAAAGGAAAGAAAGTACACACCATCACACTGAAAATGAACAGCCCACATGTGCCGCTCGTGCTGACCGACGGGGAAAGTGACCTTGCCATGGTCCTGCCGGTCCGCTTGAAGGACGCAGCATAATGAAAGGAACATGTATTATGAAAAATCTGTATATCCCCAAGGGGAAGACCGTACATTATGAGACCCTTGCCTGCCAGAATATTGTCAATGATGGCGTTCTGCAGGTGGACGGCTCTCTCCACGCCCGTAACATCACCGGCAAAGGCGTCATTGACGCCGGCACCATTTCCGCCCGCAATGTGGCGGCGATGGATGTGGAGTGCGCTGCGCTGATCGGCGAGACCCTAACCGCTGAGCGTGTGTGCGCCGCCGAAGTTAAGCTCTCTATCTCCGCAACCGTCTCCTGCTATCTGGAAGCGGAATATGTGGAGGTTCCCAAGCTGACGGTGGCAAAGCACAGCATCAATACGCTCAAGGCGGAAGATGTGGTGACTTTGCCGGAGAAAAAGCGCGGGATCGCCGGAACATTTCTCGCGGGCTTTTTTCGCCGCCTGTGGCTGTCTTTGAGACACCGGATTCCGATGGACGCGGAATACGTCCAGATCAAGGAACCGGAGCAGGAAGAGGTACAAGCTCCCCAGGCGCCCCAGGAGAAAACCGGAGCGCAGGCTCAGGCAGACGCCAACACGGCAGACGCTGATTTGGAAGACGACTTCGAGTTCAAGCGGCTCAAAGCCATGTACCGGCTTTTGAGAGAGTCCGGTTATACCCTGCGCATCACGCAACGGGAGACCCCTGCCGCGGTACCCCAGGCCGAGCATGAAACGGAAACCTTCCTGCCGAAAGCTGCGTGACCTATGAAGGAAATTGTGATACAGCAGTGCCGGGAAGTGACCACCATGGGTGTCACGCGAGTTCGGGAACTCTACGCACAGGGTCATATTGACCAAAACGGCGTCTTCCGGTTGGAACGCTGTGTCGGCCGGTATGGATGCAAGCAGACTGCAAAGGACATCCAGAACGCCCAGACCAATCGTGCCGCTTAGGCACAATACGAGGGGACTATGCTGTGAGCATAGTCCCCTCTCTTAAAAATGGAGGTGAACCATATGGAACTGCCCAAAGAAGATGGTGTGCAGGCCCAACCTGGTTCCAAGAGATTCTACGCATTGGAACAGCTGGGAGACCACTCCTACACCATCTCTCTGGTGGCCGAATCATTCAAGGTCTACCGCACTCAGATCGCTCAGCTTCTGAATGAGCAGAAGAAGGAGGCGGCGTTTGAGATCTACCGCCTGCTGGAGCAGCAGCGGAATTATCTGGTGGGAGAGATCCGGGCAACAAGGCCATACCTGCTGGAGCTGGAGCACCCGATGGCGGATGCGGCCCAAAATCTGTCAGAACAGCTGTCGCAGATCTCATTGATGAATACCGACGCTTCCAAGCTGGCACAAGTGCTCAAGAATTTTGCCGAGGCGCTCCCTACCTATAAAACGACGGACGCGTCGATCATCGGCCGCCTCATGAACAACGTCCGCTTGGGACACTATCCAACGGATCTTGACCATGTAGGCTATATCGCCCGCAGCATCAATTTTCCTGCAGGAACAACTGTGAATCTTCTGGACCCATGCTGCGGGACGGGAGACGCCCTACTTCGCCTTGCCCTGGGGACAGACAGCCGGTGCTACGGCGTCGAACTGGACGACCAGCGAGCGGAAAAGGCCCAACAACAGCTGTATCGTGTCGGATTTGGAAGCTTTTTCGGCGCCAACATCAGCCTGGGCGCTTTTCACGCTGTCTTTCTCAATCCGCCCTATCTGTCTGTCCTGTCTGAAAATGGCGGACGGAGCCGGGACGAAAAGCGGTTTTTGATCGATGCTATTCCGCTGCTGATGATGGGAGGCCTTCTGGCCTATATTGTCCCCTACTATCGGCTGACGGAAGATCTGTGCCGCATTATCTGCGACAACTTTGAACAGATTCGCATTCACCGCTTTTTGGACGGTGAATTCAAACAGTTTAAGCAGGTAGTCGTCACAGGCGTCCGCCGCCAGCGAGTAGACGCGGAACAAGAAGCGGAAGCATTGTATTCCTCCGCCGAGTATCCAGAGGCCCTGCCCACCGCAGACCAGTTGCCCGCAGCTTGCTATGAGCTGCCGGCTGTCTCCAAACGGGTCGAACTTTTCCGTGGCTCTGTGTTCAACGAGGCGGAACTGGCTCGGCAGCTTGCTGCATCCACCAGCTTTGACCGCCTGTTCGCAAAAAGCCGGCTGGACAGTGAGGTGAAACGCCCACCGCTGCCCTTATCAATCGGGCAGGTTGGCTTAATCGGCGGTTCCGGCTTGATCAACGGCCTGATGGAGTGTGATTATCCGCACATCATCAAGGGACGGATCATCAAGGAAAAGCATACTGCAACCGATGAGACCAGGGGACCGAATGGACGATTGATCTCCACAGAGATACGGGAGACAATTTCCAATCGAATGGTTTTCAACCTCCTGACCCCCAACGGTTTCCGGTCACTGACATAAGGAGGTATCACCATGAATGACAACAAATACTTTGCACTGGTCGTGCCGCTGAGCCCGACCGCACAAAAAATGGCACAGGACAGACGGACAGCACTTTCGGTTAGACAGGCAGTCTGGAGCCAGGCAGCGGAGCATCTCAAGCCGCTTCTGGGCAAGAACTGTGACAGCTTCTACCCTGCTGCAGCCCCCTATGGCGGTCCGTTCAGACTGCCCTTTGGCGTGGCCTTGGGCTGTGCCGAATCTGAGCACTTCCTGATGTGCTATATGCACGCCCGCAAGCTCCAGGAAAAGGAGATCGAGACCCGAAACCAGGCGATCCGCTCCATGGGAACGCGGATTGGGCAGTTTCACCCGGACGATGAAACGACACTGACCATAACGGCGTTCCGTTCTTCCGATCCCAAGCTGCAGGAACGCATTGAGGTGGCCAGGCGGTTTTTCTCCAATGACATTACCGCTGCGGCCGGGCTTTACTATCTGGGCTACGACACCAACTATATCAGCGAACAGCAGGAGCAGCGGCTCCTCTCCGGCTTGGGTGCATACGGCCTTTGCGTGGCTGAACTTCAGTTGAAGGGGGTCCCGGCATGAACATGCGACTGGACCTTGATGTCCTGCATCATGAACTCAGGCAGCTCAGAGAGCAGGAGCCCCAATATGAGCAGGAGCTGAACCCTTACCTGATGAATACCATTCTCCCCAGGCTGGAGCGCGAGGAGAACGTGAAATTGGGCGAGATCGACTTTGAACAGTTCGATGAAGAGGACCTTCTTGTCCTGATCGATTTTTTCGATTGGTGGGAGCGGCTTCAGTATCCCATTTGCTCTCTCAACAGACGCCTCAGAGAGATTCCTCCATCCAGTATCAAAACACGAGCGTTCCTATAAGGAGAAGATGCTATGAACATCAATGAAGACGTTCTGAGGGCCAGCGTGTCGATCCTCAGCATTGCCAAACTGCTCTACGACCACGGGAAGCTGGACCTCCTTTTCGATTATATCAGTTCGGACACAGATCTGAGCTGGGACAGCCAGTGCCTTGTGGAACAGTGTGCCTGTGAATGTGTTTTTCAGGATACCCGAATCTACCGCCATGAAGGTAAAAAGGTGTCCCACACGGAGTACGAAGAGGACCGAGATACGTTTGTTCTGCGCGATCCTTTGCTGAAACGGTTCGACCAGCTGTGTCGGGAGTATGAAACCAAGTACGGGATCTCGCGGATCGAAAACAACTTTGTCCGGCAGATGGAAGATGCCATCCATAGCGCCATGTATTTTCCAAACTATTGCTATGACTATCTCTGGGTAGACGGGACGAAAGACCGGAAAGGCCCAAAACTTGTGCTTTTTCTTTTTGAGGAGTTCGACTCTTATGAGAGAATTCCCGAGGCTCTTTGCGCGATCCTCGATGCCTGCGCATATGAAATCAGCCAATTAGAGGAAAAGCTGGCTCAGCCGGCGGATAAGGTGATTCCGCTGCCGCTCACTCCCTCTGGTGAACAAAAGGAGGCCGCATAATGATGGACGATAGTGAGTTTATCATCCGAATCTCGCCCAAACAGGGCAAAATCACCGTGGAGGAGAATGAGAACGGCATTTTCTCCCGGAAAAACATTACGGTGGAGGCACTGCTCCAGTCCTTCAAACATAGTGTCATGGTCTCGGAGCCGGGATATGCCAGCGGTTTTTTGCCGCTGAACACCCTGTCGGTCTATCAGAGTGCGGAAGAAAAGCGCATCGTTCTCTGGCATCCGAAGCTGTACGCCGATGTATCTGTTTACGACACGCCCTACCCTCGTTTTCCCATTCCGCGTCTGGTATTTGGCTTTGCCATAAGCAATGAGGGGAAGATCTCCCAGTGCCGGATTGGCGTAGCCGCAGACGAAACACCCACCCCGGAGACCATCATGTATTACTATCCGTTCTCCAATGTGACCCGCAGCAATGGATTGCTGTGTGTGGGGGCCAACGCGTTGCCCATCTATAAAAAGCAGCATAAGGCCTATAATCTTCCCGCCTTTCTGCTCAGCATCCCCAACAATATGCACTCATACAGCGAGTCCAACAACAAGCTGGGCCTGGGCTATCGGGAGCTCATGGAACACCTGAAGGATAAGGACCCGGCCTATTACTACTCGGACATCTTGATTCCCAACGGGAAGACGCTGCGCGACTTTATTAACGCCGCGTGAGGTAAGATGCACACTTCGTACATCCATCAACTACTGACAAAAAGGAGCGTTTTTTATGTGGCAAAAATCAGCACGTGAACTGCAAGAGGCACTTTCTGCCCCCTTCCAAAACGCAGACATCGAATGGCGGGTCTCCGCAACCAATCATGAGAAAACCAATGGCTTGGCGGTCCCCTATGTGACCAACCGAGCCATTCAGACCCGGCTGGACGACACCGTCGGCATCGATGGCTGGCACAACGATTTTGTCCCCTGGAAGGGGGAAAAGGCACAGCTTTGCGGCATCTCCATCTATCTTCCCGAGCTGAAAGACTGGCTCACCAAATGGGACGGATCAGACGACACGGATATTGAATGCGTAAAAGGCGGCCTATCCGACTCCATGAAGCGAGCTGCAGTGGAGTGGGGCATTGGCCGGTACCTGTACGGAATGACCCCGCCGCTCTGGGTCGGTATTGAGCAGCGCGGCAAGGGCTACGTCATCCGGGATATTGAGCGTTCCAAGCTGGATGCCGCTCACGAAAAGTGGGTACAGACCTTCCAACAACGCAAGATGTACCGTGCAGGAACGCCGCTGAGTCCTCAGACTGATCAGGGACAGGGCCAGCCGCCCCAGTGGCAGGCTCAGGCGCCCCAGGGCCAGAACCCGCAGGGTCAGGCTCCCGGTGGCGGAGCTCCCGGACAGGCTCCTGTCCAGCCGGCTCCTGAAGCGCCGAATCCCCAAGGCGTCGGCAATCAGCTGCCGAATCACCAGGTTCAGACCGGGATTCCTGCCGGTTGCTATCTGGTGACAGGTGCGGTCCTCAAGCCTACCATGAGCGGCAACAGCCGTACCAGCGTTCAGGTGCGAGACAGTGCCGGGCAGCTTTTCCAGGCCTATACCCGCGGCGCCGATGCCCGCCTGGCACCGGGACTCATGCTCACAAACGTCCAGCTCTCGACCCAGCATAACAACGGTGTGACCTTCTACATCCTGGAATCCTATCAGATCATGGACCTGGGCGGAGCACAGGCAGCATAAAAAGGAGGAAAACCATGATTCAGCCGATCAAACAATTTCGTGTGACCCGACTTACCATCAGCGGCTTCAAGGGTTATGCGGACAGCCGGACATTTCAGTTCGGCAATATGAATGTAATCTCCGGACACATGGGTGTCGGAAAGAGCAGCATTGCGGATGCCATCGCCTTTGCCATCACCGGTGTAGGCTTCTACGCCGGTGGTAAAATCGACTATCTCTACCATCAGCATACCCGCAATTTGACGGTGGAGCTGGTGTTTGAGGATGGAACCGGAAACATGAGAACGCTCACCCGCTGCCGGAAGGATGACAAAATGTCCATCACTCTGGATGGGAGGCCCATGGGACAGGGAGAGCTCTTCTCTCTCTTTGGAGAGCGTGACCTCTTTTTGTCCATGTTCAATCCCCAATACTTTATCGGAGTTTTGGGTGCCAAGGGCCGCGACCTGCTGGAGCGTTACCTGCCGGAGATTTCCAAAGAGGAAGTGCTCTCTCAGCTCAGCGAGCAGACTAGGACCTTGCTGGGACAACAGGAGTTTCTCTCCGCGGAAGCCTATGCCAAGCAGCTGCGCGGCCAGGTGACCGACCTGGAACGGGATATGGTCGCCATGCAGGGCAAGATCGCCCTGCATAGTGCGCAGCAAAAGGAACAGGCGCAGGAGCTTCTGGCAGCACAGGCCAACCAGACACAGATTCAGGCACGAATCAATCAGCTTGAGGCCAAGCGCACCACCGGATTTGACGGAAGCAATCTGGAAGAACGGCTGGCTGACCTGTATGCCCGATATGAGGAGCTGCAGCGGGAAGCGCCGGAAATCGCGGATACCGAGTTACTGGATACCAAACTTCGAGAAATCACCAGCAAGCTCGCCCAGCGCAAGGTGGAAGTTTACCACAGTAAGTACCAGGAACCTTTGGCCCAAACACAGGCCAAGATCAAAACTCTGAGTGCGGAATTTAACCGCCTCCGGCATATCCATAACGGCCTGAAAGCAGGGGTACAATGCCCCCTGTGCCGACAGACTGTGACAGAACAGACCCTGCCGCAGGTGAAAGAAGAGTTTGCCGTTTCCCTCCGGAATATCCAATCGGAGGGCTGCCAGCTTACCGCCCAGCTCAAGGAGATTCAGGAACTGGACGCCAAAGCCCAGTCTGTTTTTGAACAGTACCAAAATGACGACATTGCCGCGTGCGAGGCGGAGCTGGAATCGCTCTCCGAACAGCGCGCGCAGGCAGTGGCGCAGGCTGAGCAGCAGCGGGCAGAGCGTCAAAAAGAGCTTGACCGCCTGCACAGCGAAATCCAGGGCGTTGAGTTGGACCGGGAGTGCGGGATGCTCACGCAGGAGGAAGCTATGGAACTGGAATCCCTCCGGACGCAGCTTCTTGAGACCGGCGCCCGAATCAATGTGCTATCGGAAATGGCTCAGGCTTCACCGGTCGCAGCAGAGCAGCAGCAGAAAGATATCCGGCGTCTACAGGCGCAGATCCAGCAAAAGCGCGAGATCATCACCGCTCTGGCATTCTACATTTCTAAGCGGGTGGAGATCAGCTTCTCCCGGCTGAAGATGAACCGGGTGGCCATCTCCCTCTACGATGTGGTAAAAACCACGGGCGAGGTCAAGGATGTGTTCCGGTTTACCTATGAGGGCCGTGATTACCTCTGCCTGTCTCATTCGGAAAAGATCCGGGCTGGCCTGGAGGCGGCGGAGCTGATCAAGCGCCTGCTGGGCGTTGTGTATCCCACATTCATCGACGATGTGGAATCCGTGCCTGTCATTGACAATGTGCGGCCCACCGGTCAAGTATTCATTGCCAAGGTGGTCAAAGGCGCCGCCCTGCAGGTTCAGATAGCAGATGCCCCCGCCGGGGCGAAAGCCGCATAACGCGGCAGCCGCTTATGGGCAAGCATTGCACAGACCGCTGTTATGAGGAATTTCCCATTCTGAACGTGGCTCGAAGATGTGGGCTTGTCCTGAATGATCGCACGCTGGAACGGGAGGAGGTGGAAGCCTCCTGCCCGTTCTGCGGCGACAACGGACCAGGAAAGCACCATCTTTTCCTCAACACTACCAGAAATATCTTCCGCTGCGTACTATGTGGGGAGAAAGGCAACAGCGTGTCCCTATACGCCAAGCTGGAAGGCGTTTCAAACCGGCAGGCGTTTCAGGCTTTGTCGGAAGATGCTCGCATCTTCCGCTTTCCGAAACCGCCACTGTCAAAAAAACCGTCGGAACGGGAGCCAAGCTCCCTGGCCGTCAGGCATTCTACTTATCATGAAATGCTCATGCACCTTCAGCTCTCACCCAAGCACAAGGCCGATCTTCTATCCAGAGGCCTCAGCGAGAAACGCATTGAGCACAATATGTATCGGTCGCTGCCCGCGTCGGAATCTGCCCGCCGTCTGCTGGCCGGCATACTTTCTGATTTCCACACACTGGAGGGAATTCCCGGCTTCTATGTGAAGGATGGCCAATGGACCATCGCAGGCTGTTCAGGACTCCTGATCCCGTATCGTGACAAGGACGGCTTGATCCAGGGACTGCAGGTCCGCTTGGATGATGAGACAAATCCGGCACGAAAGTACCGATGGCTTTCCAGCCGAGGAATGGCACACGGTACCCGCAGCCGATCCTACATCCATGTCACCGGTAATCTCAGCGCCAAAACCGCCTATCTCACCGAAGGAGGACTGAAAGGCGACGTGGCAAGCTTTCTGGACCATGACGCACTTTTCTTGTGCTTTGCGGGCGTTACCGCGACCGCTGGAATCAAAGAGGTGCTGCTTTCTATGAAAAACATCGAGGAAGTCGTGGTGGCGCTGGACATGGACAAATTGATGAACTGGAGGGTGCAGAGAGCTATGGAAAATCTCATGGACCTGATCCGGGGCCTGCCTGGACTCCATGTACGGCTGATGAACTGGAACATGAGCTTCAAGGGTGTGGACGATTTCTACAAGGCACGCAACGACGCGATGTCACATGGAGTGAACATTCTGGATATGACTTCAAACTTTATCACCATCCGCCTGGAGGAATTGTGGAAACAGGAATATCCCGGGCAGGACCGTGGGTTCATCCACACCTGTGAGTGGGAAGAGCTGACGGTTCCGATGAAGGAGCTGACTGCCGGAAAGCCGACCGATATGAATAAAGCCCGGCATTACCTGAAGCTCCTTCAGGAAGGCTATTCAGGTTTTCCACCCTTGGTCAGTGTCAACGGTATGGTCATAGACGGCCTGCACCGGTTCTGGGCCTACCAGCAGATGGGCTATCAAGTAGTGACCATCTACCAAAACAAACCGTGGGTCATGCCCGCGGCGGCATAATGCCATCAAAACTCATTTTAGGAGGTACCTATCATGTTGTATAATGATAAAACCGTCCAATTCAGCGACTTTGCCGCAGTTTCCCACAACGGTGGTGACGTTTTGGGAAAAGTATTGTACTATACCCTCTCCAGCATCCTGATCGACCGGGAAGATCTGGCCAAGCTGTGTGACGCTGTCGGTTTCCCTGGTGGCAGGAGCAGCCGTACCGCTATGGGCGACGCCTTCCGCTCCGCCACCGGCGACATCTATGAGCGCAAGGTGATCAAGACGGACGATGGCCCTCAGGTCTTCAAGGTCTATTGCCGGGACAACAAGGGCGGCACCCGGTCTGTGATCTCCCGGGAACTGGTGAAAGAGACGGTCCGTGAGGACACCAACGAATACCGGAAGCTGGCCAATATCACCTTTGATAAGACCAGCAAGATGTTCTCTTATGACAATCTGGTTTCCGATCCCCACATCGACCCGCTTCCGTACTGCATGGAAGCCCAGAAGCTCTTTGAACTCTATCAGAACTGCGCCGGTCGCCGGCAGATAGAGACCTTGCTGGAGAACTATGTCGGCTCCATGCAGGCTGTCAAAATGGGCCGCGGCCATGTCTACTTTGTGCCCAGGGATTTTATCCCGAAGCTGCAGGTCTTTGAAGACTTTGTCGAACTGCTGGAGGAGCACAACCAGCTCCACCGCCTTGGGCGCGATCCCCTGGATGTCAACAGCATCTTTGTGGTAGATGACGCCAAGCAACGTCAGAAGATGGCCGCTGCTTTTTACCGGTCTGTCCGGAAAGAGATCGCCGAGTACGAGGAGCGTGTCACCAATCTGATCCAGAACGGAAGCCAGAGCCTCAAAATTATGGAACGCTGGATCATGCGTATCCATGGTCTGGAGCAGAAAAAGCAAAACTATGAGGACATTCTCAAGCAGGAACTCACCGATTTGGATGAGGAATTTACCTCTCTGCGCTATCTATCTGACGAGCTACGAATTAGATCAGCAGGAGTTCGCAGTCAAAAGCAGGCCGCATAAAAAAGCGGTGAGGGGACTCCCCCTCACCGTCTTCTTTATTTCAGCAATTAGTTCGCCATTATTTTATAACACTGTAATGTCGTACAGCAAATTTGATTGTATTTTTTGAAAATTCAAACTATTCCCCGCATTGCACTGTGCCATTTTTTAAAAGCAAGACGTTTGGCACGAGTTACAGCCATGCGAGTACTATCTGGTCTTATGCCTAGTTCTTCAGCCAATTCCTCATATGATTTACCTAAAATAAAACGGCCCTCCAATAAAATCCGACTTTTCTGATCCAATGTAGGCCAAACATTACAAAAAGCTTGGACTTCTTCTTTGCGGATAAATGTTAATTCCGGGTTATCTTCTGACATAGGAGCATTTTTCATCATCCACTCCTCTATATCTAACTCCGGATGCGCCTTATTTTTCTTCAGGTGTGTAAACGTGGTATTTTTTACTGCTGAAATGATGTAATTGATTCTCTTTTTACGAGTAAGTTCCCGTAGTGTCGGTATATTATCGATCAGCTTTACCAACGTCACCTGAAGGATATCGTCAGCCAACCAAGGATCCTCAATAATCTGAAAAATCGTATGATACATCAGTCTATAATACTGGCGATAAATCTGCTCCATGAAATCGCGGTCATTTTCATTCTCAATTGCGAGGATTACAGAGGGAATGATAAGCATCAAGACCCCCCCTTTTTCTGGTACTGATTGAGCAAAACATTTAATTTCAGGGAGGACAGTATATGCGCAAAGGACTGCTGTAAATCCTTGGGAAGCGCCAAAAAGGTATTAAACGCATCAAGGGCGAGTTTATTTTCAACCAATTTATTTTGAAAATCGCTATGTGTCTCCCGTAGTCTTGTGCGCCCCAGGAGATAATCCGTGGATACATGAAAGAAATCTGCAAGCACAATGAGCTTTTCTGCATCAGGAAGATGAACGCCATTCTCATAATTTGATATCGTGCCAGTTGATACGCAAAGAACCTGCCCTAACTCCTTTTGCGTTAATCCCTGTTCCTGACGCAGTTCCGCCAGGATATCTCCCAGTTGCGCCACGTAAAATCCTCCTAAAGTTTAGAATGATACTATTATATATTTTCTGTATTTTCTCAAACCAAATTTTTAGGAAAAGAATTGTTTTATTTCTGTTTTGTGGTATAATTCTAGTTTATCTAAATTATTGCCTAGTTTTTTTGATGTTACAAACATGATTGCTTTACACCTTGCCGTTGCAGGATTCGACAATATCAGTCTTATAACCGTAAAGGTATGCTATGGGAGTTGATATCATGCATATAGAAGAAGAGATGGAAGGCAATGTTTCTCAAAGCAACACAGAGGAAGAATTTGTCCTATGGTTATACCAGGAGTACCACCGCCTGATGTTTTTCACCGCACAAAAATATATAGCCGATCAGCTAGTACAGGAAGAAATTGTTCAGGAATGTTTGAGAAAACTGATTGAAAAAACAAATCTACTCCGTCAATTCAAACAGCCTGTGCTCGCTGGATATATTGTGTCGACAGTACGTAATACCGCTATCAATTACTTAAAAATACAGCAGGGTGAAAATGACCGCATAGTAAATCTGATCGAACTTACAACACAAGAGGCGCTGGGAGAACCATCAATTGATGACAAATTGATTCTGCAAGAGGAAATAGAGTTGTTTAAGAAGATTTGGCCATCCTTGGAAAAAGAGACCAGAATACTCCTTGAAGGGAAATATATTTTAGGGTATGATGATAATAGATTAAGTCAACTCTTAGGGTGTCAAACTTCCAGTGTACGGATGAAACTAACTCGAGCCAGGAGAAAGGCACTAGCTTTGATTCGAAAGGAGGAAAACAAGCATGACTGACCATGAACGCTTGATGGAAGAATATGAAGATGCTTTGTTTGCACTCCTGATGGAAGGTGTGGCAGAGGCGGAAGGTGAAAAAGCCCTTCGCCTCAATGAAGAACTGAAAAAGGATCCCAACGCTGAGGTGCCGGAAGCGATACGTAAGCGCTGTGAAAAGACGATTCGGGCTGCCTTTGCAAAAAAAAGACATAGAACTGTGCGCCGGACGGTCTCCCGTTGGCTGACAAAGGCTGCAGTGGTCGCCGTCTTGAGTGGACTGTTATTTACTGCAGCATTTGCCCTGTCAGAGGATGTGCGAGTAGCCACGCTGAATATACTCATTGAGGTTATGGATAACCGGACCATAATTACGTTTGAGGGTGATTCTTCTGAACATGCTGAAAATACTTCTAAAATAATTCCAGGCTTGGAATATCACTATAATATTGCCTTGGAGTGGCTCCCGGAAGGATTTGAACTGGATAGTGGAAACTTTGAGGAAAACGGTACTGGCGACTACGTCTCCTATCTCAGCTCGCAGGATGGTTTGATTGAAGTAGGTGTTACTCCATATAGTGCCGGGCTCACAAAAAGTGTGAACACAGAGGACTGTACAGAGCAGGATGTTATGGTGAACGACCATTTAGCAACTTTATACATTACAAATGAAGATATGCTGGAGAAACGATACCATCAATACGGGATGACAAATATTTGGAGTCAAATGATGATATACTGGGTTGATGAAGAATTACAAGTAATTGTGCAGGTAGACGCTACCAATGTGACAGAAGATGAAATAATCCGGCTAGCGGAAGGCATTCATTGGAACGGTGGCATTTAAATTTTGGTTGCAAATAATTTCTAAGAAAGTCTCCTTATATGAGCAATAGCTCACATAAAAAAGGAGGAACTTTACTATGAAATATCGAAGAACAAGAGACATTATGAGGACAATTGCCTTAACCATGTGTAGTGCTTCTTTGCTTTGCACCACATCTGTGCTGGCTGCAGCGGATGCGGTTAGTTCAACTGATTTTGGATGCTATACAATCAGTCAACAAACTAGGAATGTCCGGTATACTGGAATAACAACATTTGAATCTGAATTAGAAATTAGTGGAAATGGCTATGCTTCATGCAGCGCAACTGTTCGAGTTCTTTTAGGTTACAGTTGTGATGTAACCTTGGAACTGCAACAGAAGTCGGGAAACACTTGGAAATCTGTGAAAGAATGGACTTCTAGTGGGCGTACCAATAGCATTAACGAAGGATGCTATGTCACAAGCGGCCACGACTACCGGCTGAAGCTATCAGCAGACGTATATAATGGCGGTAAATTAGTCGAAAGCCCAACAGAAAACTCCATCATAGTTCACTATTAAATCATAAAAGGGCTTGGTGCAAAATGAGCCCATAAAAACGAGCGAGGTTTGAAACTCAAAAGGGTTTCTGATATGCTCCCCCTATGGAAGACAAGGAATTAAAAAAGTCTTCTATAGGGGGAGTTGTCGTTTCCAAGCGCAGTAAGCACAGCGCAGAAGAAAAATTAAAAATAGTGGAGGCATACCTATCTGAGAAAACGGGCGTATGCTTGGCAGAACGTCGCACAGGAGTAGATGAATGGTAACCATAAAACTGGCGGCGGCTTGCTAGAATGTTGCTATCATGAGAAAATATCTCCAAAACTGCGGATAGTATCATATAGTCTCGAAGACTGGAAGATACTATCCGAAACTGGAGACAGTTATGGAGAAAAACCTACAGGCATTAAAGCGGCGGGAGAAAGTTGCGGTTTAGAGTGAACGGATCGCGGCCTGCCGCAATGCAGCATCAGTCCTTCCAGCTACTACAAATGGAAAAAAAGCTGTTTTCTCTTGCGGCACAAAACGCGCCGCAGTTTGCTGAGATATGTGTTGCGCCGCAAGCCAGAATTTCGGCTACCGTGCTCATTGGGGATGTTTCGGTGGAGATTCATTAGCTATGCTGCTGCGAGTTTTACAGTCATGCTGAATGATTTTGCCGGAACCGATAAGGCCTTATTGCCTGTGGGTATACCGATCTCAGACGGGGAATCGATGGACTGGCCAGCATCGTTCAGCAGCAGTTTCATCTGGCTCCGTTCACCAACACGCTGTTTTTGTTCTGCGGTCAGCGCCGGAACCGGATCAAAGCGCTGTACTGGGAAGGGGATGGATTTCTGCTGTTGTACAAGCGTCTGGAGTTCGGCAGCTTTCAATGGCCACGCAGTGAAGCGGAAGCCAGTCTGCTGACCCCGTAGCAATACCGCTGGCTCATGGAAGGGTTGAAGCTGGAACGACTGAAGACTCACAGACCGATCCTCGGCTTGAAAAACGTCTAAAATACCCGTCAATTTCTGTGTATTTACCTCAATTATTGTGCAATATTACTATTAGATGCGCAGAAACGAATAAGGTAAGCAACCTGGAAATGATCACCATTCTCCGTGCAGAATACGAAACGAAGCAGGCTCAGATGTCCGAGCAGAAACAGAAACTGGACACCACAACCGCCGAGCTGGCCCAGGCTCTTTTGCAGAACCGCTGGCTGATGGAGCAGTTGAAGCTGAAGCAGATGGTCATGGAGCAGTTTGCCCATCTGTTTGAGGGCGAGTCCATACGCAAGCGCAAGGACATCCCGGAGTAACACCTTGCATGGCGGTCTGGTGCACCATGCTCCCAACCGCCATGCACCATTTCGGCGGAATAGGTGCATCATTGTGTCAGTGTCGGACCGGCGGTAAGGGTGTCTATTTTATGCGGTCAGGGTGTAGGACTATCAACGGTCAAGGTGTCGTTTTGGCCCGGTGTACGCAATGTACTCTCCTCTGTACCGTCCGGAGCAGGAGTTTCAGAGTCAAGGTTATCCTGGCAGACCATGTCCAACTGGAACCAGCAGGCCTCAGATGTTACGGCACCCGGCTGTTCCAGCTGGAGCAGTCATTCATGGACCTGACGATGGAAGAATGCTATACCAAGCGGCTGGAACCGGAGAAACCGGTTGGACACTAATAACGCATCTGGGTGAACCAGACGGATGGGGCTTTGGCGGAATCTTTTCGCCCGGTGAGCACCTCAGAGATATAAAATTTCAAAACCATATTAGAAATGTCGGCCGCCTGGAGATTTGATAGTTACGGTTTAGCAGGTCTTTTTTCTATTTTTCATTTGCAAAACTTATTGGACCTGTTGACAAAAAAGAAATCTGGACTGAAAGCAAATGTTTTCAGTCCAGATTTTCGGGTATTTCTTGTCCTAGCGCTCCTCAAAGGTGTCTAGAGCATCCAAGGCAGCCTGCTCGTCCACAGCGGCATAGACCGCCTTCAGATCGGCCATAAGGGCTTTCTAGTCCTTGTAGGACACATACTTGCTGGAATTACGCAGCTGGTAGATGATACGGTTCTGGATTGCTCGATCTGTGGGAAGGTGGCGTGAATCGCTGCATCAAATCCCGTCAAATTGTCTGTACAGGCAATGAAAATATCCTCCACACCTCGGTTTTTCAGGCCATTGAGCACCGTTGCCCAGAGCTTAGTGCTCTCATTTTCGCCAACCCACATACCCAGGATGTCTTTCCTGCCATCCAGATTGACTCCAATGGCAATGTACACTGCTTTCTTCACGATCTGCCCTTCGTTGCGGACGTGGTAGTGGATAGCATCCAGAAAAACCACGGCGTAGATGGCTGCCTGGGGGCGCTGCTGCCATTCACGAGCCACAGGCAGAATCTTGTCCGTGATTTGGTTTACCGTGCTGTCCGAGAGAGAAATGCCGTAGATGTCCTGAATGTGAGCTTCAATATCGCTGGTGGACATACCTTTGGCGTACATGGACAGGATTTTCTCCTCGATCCTGGCTGATGCTGGTCTGGTTCTTTTTCAGCACCTGAGGTTTAAATTCTCCCTTCCGGTCCCGGAGAACCGATACTGCTTTGCTGTAGCCCAACTCGTCATCCAACTCTGCCTCCAGGCCATTCTCCATAAATTCGGCAATGTTTTCCTTGAACAGATTCTGGATGTCATCAATGCTGCCGATGTTTGCCATCTGCAGTAACTTACGGATCTTCTCTCGACGGGCATTTTCTTCGGGAGTGCGATTCTTTCTGGCCATATAGTAAACCTCCTGTGCGGTGCTTCTATTCTACACCACACAGGAGGTTTGCACAAAACTTTGGATAGTCTCAGGTTTTCAGCTTATGTAAGGTCAAAAGAATAGTCTTGACCATTCTTTTTAGGTTTAAAGCCATAGCAAATAGGGTCGAGGTGCACCGGATTTGACAATTACGCTTCTTCATACTGCTTTGTTAAATACTCATGATATGTCATTTCCGGGCCCGTTTTTTACCCCTAAATGACTTCCAGCCTCTTATCAAATCAATTAATGGCTATTTCATTAATCTGGTCATTAGATATATCTCCATCTTCGTTAATGTCTGTCATCTCGTCTTCCTTATCTTCAGCATTATCTCCGCTTTCAAATATAGCCGGATCATTATGCAGAGTACACCCCCCATCATTTCCCAGTTCTGAATAGTGTATACTGAATCTTTGCTATTAATGCCAGGCAGGTTTGTCCTATTAATGTTTAGTAGGGAAAATTGAATTTGATTGGGACGAAACTCATTATTTGCATAATACAGCCCCTTAATTATTTGACCATTAAGTAAAATAGGATTATCAGCACAGCCACTGACAGTTTCATGTATGCTGCAATATTCTGATGGAACATCTTCTGATGGACACATCACATATTCTAATTGTGATCCCCTGGAATCATGCTCACAGGCCTCAGTAGCTTTCATCCCACTATCCTTGCAAATTGTAATAGTTGTAGTATCTAACTGAGTGAAATAGTTTTTTTCTGCTAATCCTTCATGTACAGGCGCCATTACTTGCTTCCATAATAGAATTGCTGGGTTTGTGCTACTAACAATCTTTTCTGGAGTTTCATATCCAACCCAAACAGCAGTAGTATAGTATGGAGTATACCCTACAAACCATTTATCGAAGTTATTATCTGTCGTTCCTGTTTTTCCTGCTGTTGCTATCCCATCAATTGATGCACTTACTCCAGTACCGTTTAGAACGACTTCTTTCAGAAGTTCATTAATATACCAAGCAGTTTTATCTGAAATAGCTAATTCATTTATTTGACCCGATTGATCCAAAATAACATTTCCGTTCGAGTCTTTCACTTGACTATATGTTGTAGGTTCTATATATACACCTCCTCTTGGAAAAACTGAATATGCGGCACCCATTTCCCAAGGAGTGACTCCATTAGTCATTCCTCCTAGAGCTAATTGGGCCAATCCTATATCTTCCGGAAGTATGCTTTCATTTGAGAAATGAAAGTTGTTTTGTAAGAATGCATACGAATTTGTTGTTCCAACATCGTTTAAAACTCTGACGGCAACAGCATTCGATGATGTGGCAACAGCCTCCTTTATTGATGTCATCCCGTTATAATAACCATATGCATTACGAGGCCAAATATTGCCATCAATAATAATAGGATAGTCGTCATATGTAGAAAATGATGTAATAAGATTTTTTTCAAAAGCAGGTGAATATACTGATAAGGGTTTTATACTAGAGCCAGGTTGACGATGCGCACTTGTAGCCATATTAAATATGCGATTTTGTTTTTTTCTCCAAGTTGTCCAGCAATAGCAACTACTTGTCCTTCAGGATTAATTATTACAATTGCTGATTCTATTTCTTGCCCAGATTTAGATTTTAAGGGTAAACTTTCTTTCAGATACACATTATCAACCATTGTTTGAATCTCAGCATCTACGTTAGTATATATTGAAAGGCCTCCTGAATATACCATGTCTGCCGCAACACTTTCTGTATAATTATAGCGATCCATTAAGTCCTGAATGACCTCTGTGATCACTGTTTCTGTATACCAAGAATAGATTCCATCTGATGCTGCCGTGTTTGCTTGATGATCATAAGTTATTATTTCATCTATATTCTTCAATGCGGCAACGGCCTCATTATATTCTTTTTCAGTAATTTGTTCTTGTTTAAAAAGCAGATCTAAAACCAAATGCGCTCGATATGACAAATTATCTATTTGGGTATACGGATCATAAAGAGAAGGATTGTTAGTGATACTAATTAGAATTGCGCATTCTTCTAGCGTTAGATCCCGTACATCTTTTCCAAAGTAATAGTTTGACGCTGAAGCAATTCCATAATTTTTATGTCCAAAATAAATGTAATTAAGATAGTATTCCAAAATCGTTTCTTTTGAATATTTTTGCTCTAAATTTAATGCTTTGAATATTTCCAACAGCTTTCTCTTTACTGTTACTTCGTCTTTTTGGGTCATATTTTTTATTAATTGTTGAGTAATTGTAGATCCCCCTTCTATTTGTCCACCGTAAACATCGAAATGCTCCCCTTGGCTGTTCGTATCCAATCTACACCATGATGGGTCCAAAATCTTTTATCTTCTATTGCAACAGCTGCATTAATAAGATTTTGCGGTATTTCACTGTATTCAATCCAAATTCTATTTTCTGAACTATATAAACTTTCATACTCATTCCAAACATTATTGGTTTTGTAATATAATGTTGTCGATAATTTTGGTGAGAATGAAGTAAGCGAAATCTCAGCCTGAGGTAATATGATATTGTTGATATAGAGTGAAAAGATAAAACAAAAAAACACAAATGTAGTCAGTGCAATAAGAAACAGTGTCCCACAGACTTTTAGCAAAAGCATTTTACGGGGCCGATACTTCATAAACCTATCTCCTCATAGTTTTTAATCATGATGTTTCTATACATTCTTCCAAATATATTTTGTCAATTACACACTAAAAGTTACAAAAAAAAATAGATTTCCTTTTGTGACCATCGCATATTGCCTGAACAATATATAAACAGAAAGATCTTTCGACAATTAAACTACTTCATGAATCTAACGAGGGGATGTGAAACACTAAATTAGATAGCTACTTACATCAGCCTGTATATTCAATATCCTAATGTCGTAGCAAATGGGTATGATCAGAATCACAGTTACCATTAACATGCGTGCACCTACGATTTCTACATCACATAATGCATATTGCTCTACATATGTGATGTCTAATAGGTTGATATGATAGGAGGTAAATTTATGAAGAAATTTTTAGTTTTTGCCTGTAGTATTGTTTTAGCGTTGGGCACCATTGGAAGTGCAGCTGCAAGCCCCCTTGTTACGCAACAGAAGAATTTGAATGATTCTAATGTACAATTATCTGCCCCTCGTGCCACTACTATCCCAACAGAAGTAGCCGATAATCACTGGTGGGGACAATACCACTGGTTTACATGTAAATACTACACATATTCATCTTACTTGTTCGATTTGGGACCAGATGGAGGATATGCAGGAGTTTCTGCTCAGTGTAAAAAGCCGTTTACTCTTGAGGTGTATAACATCAATAATCAGCTGGTTTTAAGTGAAGCTGCGGTAAGAGAATTAGGGGTATATAGAGTTGAATTTGCCTTTAATTATCAAGATGTTGAGCGATATGGCTATATTATAATTAGAAATGCCAATCCTAATGATTCTATTACATTAGATGATCAGGGTACCTATTCGATTGATATCTTCCCGTACTCTAGATCAGTGTAAGTTTGAATCAATCCAGTCAGTTAGATTAGGTATACTAATCCGCCTTTTTGACAAAAGTACCCGTCAAATCACCGTGCATATAATAAAAGGCCGCCATCTCAGTGCGCAGGCATTGAGATGGCGGCCGGCATTTCTAATATGGTTTTGAAATTTTATATCTCTGAGGTGCTCACCGGGCGAAAAGATTCCGCCAAAGCCCCATCCGTCTGGTTCACCCAGATGCGTTATTAGTGTCCAACCGGTTTCTCCTGCTCCAGGCGGTATAGTGGTGCGCACATGACGATTTTGTGCGTCATGATATGGGCCACCACCTCCAGGGAGGCAAAGCTGCCAGGCAGAACGTCGACTGTTTGGGTGTTTTTCGGAAATTGCCTTCACCTGTTTCCGCCTCGCGCTGTTTGCAGGCGTAAGTGTAGTGCACAGCCTCCAGAATTCAGAACCGAGCCTCCCCCATCTTCAAACTCCGGCGTGTCTCTTTCCCAATCTTCTCCATTACGGCACCGCAGGTATCACAAGCGCGCTCCTCTTTGGAAAGGTAGTGCTCCACCACCTCCGTGGTGGGTCCCTCCAGCACAATATCCAGTATATTGCCACTCCACATCTTGTGGACATGGGCCTTTACAGCGATTTGCTCCGCTGTGGCATTTTTGGTCCTGTAGACGTAGGCCTCCGCCTCATTTTCCATTAGAAACAACTGGTCCATCAGCCAGCGACAAGGTAAATTGCCGCGTCAGCAACAAGAAAGGGCCTCTGGGGGATACTGCTGGAGTGTCAGAATTACACCTCCGCTGTGCTCCGGTGCCAATGAAAGCTGCCGCTTTCAAGACGCTTATACAGCAACAGAAAACCGTCTCCTCCCAGTACAGGGCTTTAAGCCGATCCCGCCTCCTCCTGCAGAACAGAAACAGCGCCCGTTGCTCTGGCATTCCTTAACCGGTGAAGCCCATTCCTGTAACTATGCCTGGTGTTCAACTCGATGGATGTCACTGCATCCCCCCGTGCAAAATAGTGCTGGAACGTAGCACAACGTTCCAGCACTATTTTCTCATGCATGTCTATCCGCCTGCTCCCTTGAGGCTTCCGTTGTGCAGCTTCTAATAATATAATTTCATGCGCAAAATACGTTAGGATATAATTAATGTCTACTGAACAACAGGCAGTTTTCCCCATGGCCCCAAAATGGCAAGCAAACAATCAAACGGATGCAAAAGGGCGCACTTAATTCTGCGGAAACTCAGTACCAGAATAGACATGACATCACATGGGTAGCGGTCTCCTGCTGCTTTGCGGCGATCAGTCCCATGCCGCATTTGCGCTTGGCCAGACTGAACTTGCACTCCACTTTCACACGCTCACACTTATCCCAATAATCCTGTGCCTTTTCCCCGTCCTCTTTTCTGGAGCAACCCAGCGCTGGAGCAGTGATCCGAATCCTGTACTGTTTACAATAAAGGTTCTTACGGCTTCGGTAGGTCTTGTCCGCCAGAATACGGCTTCGGTAATGCCCTTCTGTTCCCGGAACCACTCCGCCATCTCCCGCAGATTCCCGACTTCGTTGTAGGTGTCAACGGAGCAGCATTCCAACCATGTCTTCCCCATCCACGGCACTGATGTCTAGCTTTGCGCCAAACTCCATCGACTTTCCTACTTTCCCCGCACAATGGGACGAACGATGGGGCAACGGGCAGCTTTTCGTTGTCATAGCCGGAATGCCTACAGAAGTATAGTAGATAAGGGTTTTCCTGGATCATAAAGACAGTTTCTTTTTCTTTATCTGAAAACCGTATTCCGCCCGGATGATGCAGGCACCCAGCGCTAGCCGAAGCAGCTTGGCTACATTTCCCTTTCGGTTGGTAAATAGAGTGGCATACCGCTTCTTAATCTCCAACCAGGAAATCATCTGTGCCTCCTTTACCCACCGATTGCTCTCTTTCAGATTCATGTCAACCGACTGCTTGAAATCTGTTAGGCTGAACTGTTATCACCGACAAATTACCTCTAGAGTAAACGTTTATCACTTCTATAGATGTTTTACATTTTTAAAAAATTTTTTACTAGGTCACGTGATCTTTTAAGTCTCATTTTGCATGCAGAAAGGCTTATATTATGGCGTAGCGCTACGTTTTTTATGTCAATTTCTTTGAAATAGTAATCGACAAAAATATCATAGTGCGGCTTAGATAAACAGCTTTCTAGTAATAAAATCAAAGATTTCTCAGAAATCAAATCAAATGTAGCAATTTCTTGATCCCCCAAAGGAAAAACAAGATTTTGTTCTTTTAGGTAAATTCGATTTAAATTCCTTATTATATTTTTTAGAGTAAGTACTAACCATTTTGATGGACATGGATGTTTGACAACCTCATCAGCCTTAGAAATAGCGATTATAAAAGTGTCCTGTACCACATCCTCAACATCGTTTTTATTTTTTAGCAATCGAAAAGCAATTGAAACAAGACGTCTCCTTTCTTGTGTATATAAGTTAAATAAAAATTGCTCTTTTTCATGCTGCGTCATTTATGTACCATCTCTCTATATTTTATCAAGCTTACTAAAATATTTTAAAAATAGTTATTAAATCACTCGAAATTCTATTATAGAAAGTGCGGGCTGAAAATGCTCCGCCACTCGATGATGCTTTGAAAACTGAATATCTGGCAACGGGATATGTGTGCGGACGAGAGACCCCCGAAAGTATACTGCTGCCGCGAGGTGGCAGAGCTCAGGACAACTAGGGGTGTTTGGGCTGCTCCATGGCACCAGCTATGCCGAAGAGATCCCTGGTCGCAAGTTCATTGAACATGAAGCGACCAACTAGGAAACGGGCATCAACTACTTTCGCTACTACCCTAGCCACAGTTACATTGAGCTGCTATTAGTGGACGATGGCTGGGCTACCGCCTGCCCGCACTACTTCATTCGAGCGTGTCCGAATAGGTAGCGGAGAGCATCAAGTCAGGATTTATGCTGGAAATCACGAGCAGGGAGGAGTGCTTCCTCAAGGCTACCTAGGACACCGTGGATCTGTCCACTGACTTTGATCAAAGTATGTGGGTAATATATACCCCTGATGCTGCTTGAAATCTCCAATGTGCCCCAATGGGAAAAGCTGAACCGCTATCTCATCGGTTCCAATGGTATCGAACTGCGGGATGTGAAACTGGTATTTACCAATGTCGAGTCTTGGCATGTTTCTCTCTACGAAGGCTGCCTGTTTGGGGACCGCACCCATAATGTATCATCAGCAGTCCAATCCTATTACTAGCAGTGCCACAGAGATTTTCGAAATGGAGCGCACTTATTGTCTCACCCTTAATACGGAAGCGCAGGATTTGGCAGTTATCGCCTATCCGGATTTCATCACTTATTAGAACAATCACAGTTCCAAGTCGCCTATCTTAGCCCAGAACACCACGTTCTGGATAGGTATGGCGCTACCGTCGACGACTTATATCGATCTCGAAAGACTCGGCAGGTCATTGATATCTCTACACCGCTCACAATAATGTCGCAAAGCCATATCTTTTCGCTTCTGTCCATCCTATGGAATCCTGCTACATAGCGTTTCTGCAAAAAGCCATGTGTGCCGTACTCTACCAGATGATCAGCGGATAAAATGATTTGGACACACCTTTAAAGTTATATGCTACGGAGATTCTGAATGTTTTTCAGTACAATGCTATGAAGCAGCGTATATGGGGCACCGACACCGTCCTCGGAAAATTTGAGGCCCTTCCCACTTTGCTAGGACTGATCGTACTGAGTCTGTATGACCGAATCTTTGGCACCAGGCTGTCCGGCATCGGGTAGAATTCTGCAATGGAATCCCCTTTTTATTCTTTTGAAGTCATCTTTGTTTTAATAGACTGCCTAAAGTCCTAAACGCAACACAACTAATTAATCATCCACAGTTGGCAGTAAACTAATATGTAATAACGACCAGACTGTCCATGTCGGTAGACCTCGGAAGTCCTATTTATCTTTACTACTGCGCCAGTACCTGCCTGACATGCTCGGTCAACAACCTGGAAAAGGCTAGTATAGATACCCACAGAACCTGCTACAAATGCAGAATTGTAAGTGCTGAATGTAGTTGCTACAGCCGCCATGGGGGCCAATCGCGTGCAGCATTACTGTAACATCATCAGGAGACGGACAGTCCAACTGAATGGTTTTTCCATCTTCGCTAGTAGTAAAGCATAGGTCTGCACCTTTTCTTTCTCACTGATTTTTAATGTATAGGGGGTGTTTGCGCAAAGAGAACCCAAAAGGACACCAAATTCTATTAAATCACTTCAAAGAAAAAAGTGAGTGAACTCCGTCATTAAAGCGGCTTTCACTCACTTTTTAATGCATTCCTGCAACTATTTTATGTCTTTTGAGGAAACACTATTAACAACTTATTCGTACTTTTGACATTGACGCATTAAGACATCGCCCTTTTTAGAGAATTTCTTATTTGATATATATATATATATCAATAACAGAAAATCTTTGTAATTTGTCATTTAAGGTTGCCCTTCATTAAGAGTACCAGATGAGCATAGTTGATTTCAAATCCTACGCCTTCTGCAAGAAGTATTGTCGTGCCGGTGATCGGGTCATAGTCCAGCACTGTACGACGCCCTATCCATTCTCTCGGAAAATTACCGCCGCAAAAGTTATAAATTTCATATGTCCACTTTCCTTTATAATTAGCTAAAATGTCCTTCCATTAGCTCCCAGTGATCTGTTTTATCTATTTTCCTCCTTTATATTATGCGATCAGATAGTAGTCTCTCAGCTATTTGCTGCTTAGTAAGCTGGCTCGTACAGTACACATCAGCACAAAAATTCTGAAGACTGAACTCAAATGCGGCATTTCCCTTATCCAGCAGGATGCCAGTGATCCGGAAAATCTTAGAAGCCTGTTCTTCCTTCAGATTTTCCTGAAAGCTGTCCGGTAAGGCGCATTCACCATCCGTAACGAACACCATATCAGCATTTTCAAAGCCCTCTTGCTCCATAAGGCGCAGGGCCTCCCGCAGCGGTGTCTCATAATCGGTATTTCCACCGAGAAAGGTCTCTGCACACAGCAGAACATCTTCGCGAGTATATTGACCCGGTAGGAAGATATCTGTTTGAAAATGGCCGGCTCCGGCGAAGTGAACAACAGCGAAACGCCGCTGATCCCGCATGGCAATATCCAGTAGCGCCAAAGCGACCGCCTTGCACCACGCGGCCTGATCTACGGTTGAGGTGGATTCATCCAGCATACAGATGATATCACCGCTGCCTTTGCAGATAGGCTCGCGGCGCTGATACTGCTTGAACGCTTTGCGTTGGAGCTTCCGAAGAAAAAGCGGCAAGGTCTCCGGCGCAGCCAGCATGGCAAACTCCGATGCGATTGCCCGGTTGACGTCACCTCCCTGCTCCAAGCTGTATTTTTCTCCCCTTCCATAGACATAGCCGTTTTTCCGCTTTCCGTCCATCAATTCTTTCAGACGGCCGAGATGGCGGGCCACCTCCAGGAGAGTTTTGCTCTGCCCCACTCTTGCGGCCAGCTCCAGATTAGCTTTCCGGTGTTCCGGATCATTGCTGTCAGGCCCATAGCCCCACGCCGCAAGTGCCGCAGATACACTCTCTGCTTTCTGGGCAGCCGCCTTACCAGCCCGGGCAATGCAGGCGGAGATGGCATCTTTGTTTTGAAGCATTTGGTCACGCACCATGCGTGCTACCGCTTCCACCTGATTGGCCTGGCTTTGCGCCTGGTTTGCTGCCTTTACGACCTGCTTTTCCAGCACTTGGCCCTGTTCCGGCCCGGCCTCGGCAATCTGCTTCATAAGTTTTTGGAGCTTTTCCATGCTTTCATCGCGCCGTTGCTCCAGGCGATCCAATGTATTCAGAGCGCGTTTTTCTCCGCTGGCTTTTTTCAGCAAGTCATCCAGATTTCCGGCAACCTGGCTGACAAATTCGGTGGCAGCCTCATAGGCGGGAAACTGTCGGCCCTCGCAAGCCGCTTTGATTGCTGGGTAGTCCTCGCCACCCATTACTTCCTCCAGAATGGGTGCATTGAAGCGGCGGGCTTGCTGAGAAACAGACTCCTCCGGCTGCCTGCGCACATTCAGAGAATAAAAGCTTTGGTAAATGTCCCGGCTCAGGGCGGGGAAAGTGGATAGCTTCTCCCCGCAGCTTCTCTCCAGGGCATCCAGGTCATCATCGCCGTGTCGCAGATCCCGATAAACGACATCCTCCAATTTGGTTGATTTCAAAACTCTGTGGGACTCGGTACGGTCTTTGTGGAATGCCCCTGCCGCTTGTGCCAGGGGTGAGCCAAGCACATCACTAAGAGAGCGATAATAAATACGCATTTTTCCTCCTCATTCTGCATTACTGTAATATATACGGGGAGGCCGAAGCCTCCCCATGCCACTTAACCGGAATTAGAAATCCGGTGCAAAGTCGCCGGTCCCGCCGGGGACAGGTGCCTGATAGGCTCCATAGCCGGGGAAATAAGCATTCTCAGCCGGCGCGGCCGCGCCAGAACCAGCGTCACTCTTCTTGCTGTCACCGAAATAGGCATTTTCCGCCAGGATCTCCGTGCTGATACGGTTGTTGCCCTCCTTGTCCTTCCACGCTCTCGTCTGAAGGCGTCCGTCCACTTCGATCATACGGCCCTTGGTGAAATATTTACAGATGAACTCGGCCGTGGCACGCCAGGCGACAACATCGAAAAAGTCGGTTTCCTTTTCGTCGCCCTTGCCGTAATCCCGATCGTTGGCAATTCGGAATGAGGTAACAGCAACATTGCTTTGGGTGTGGCGAAGCTCAGGATCGGCCACCAGACGGCCAGCGATGATAATACGATTCAACATAATAGTTTCCTCCATTCAGTCTAGATGATGTGATCTTCCGTATCAGGGGTTTCATCTTCTTTGGGATGCCAGTGATAGGGGCAGTCCGGGTTTTCACAGCGGCCATTCCACATGGTTTGTCCGCACTCAGGACAGATCTCCGCATAGTAGGGGCCTCCGCCGATATAGCTCATTGCGGCTTCTCCTCCCATACAGAACAACAGAATCCTTCCTGCAGATTTCCGTTAGGGCCTCGACGCAGTTCCCGGTCCCGTTCGGTCTGGATGAAACGCGGAAATACCATCAGCCCCTTTTTCAGGCAGCCGGGGTCGTGCCGGCATGTCGCACAGCACTGCTCCTCAGGCGCCATGGACATTCACCTCCTTGCACTCGCTTGGGGACTGCTTCATGTGCTCCTTGCTGTAACAGTAGAGGTAGAGATGGTACCACCCCTGCAGGGGCGTACACCGGAGCATATAGCGGTACCGGGCGCTCTCTACACGGAAGCCATAGCAGCGTTCCGTCTGGCCGGGAATACGAGCGTGCTCATACCGGCTGCAGAAGGCGTCCATGAGCTCCAGGTTCTTCAGCGGCGAGAATCCGGTTCGCAGCCAGTGGATGGTCTTTTCCAAATGGGCGGCAAATTCGGGCGTATTAAGCGGATCGTTCCAGACATGGGGCCACCAGGTCGTATACAGGACCCCGGAGCCCCTGTCAAAATCTCCCCGCACATGACCGATACACCCCAAAGACGGGTCCTCGGTGTCCAATGAAGAGAAAAACAGATCTCGCTCTTCCTCCCGCATGGGATACAGCTCCAGAACATCCTGGCCACTGGAAGGGTGGCATTTCTGAAAATCGTCGGCCGTGATAGGGGGGTCTCCCGAGAACACCAGTTCTTCCCCGCTGAAATTGAGATAGCCGTCTGCGGGGAGCTGAATGGGGTCTGTGGTCAGGAGTGTCCCGTAGTGATTGACCAGAATGTGCCGGGCAATCTGACACGGCTCACTGCTATCTTCATCCATGCGGATCTCATAGCGGTACATCCCATCCGGGACGGAGCCGACCCGCAGGCTGGTGAACAGGGCCGGCAGATCTCGGAATCTCACCTGCTCGTAACAGGTCGCGTGCGCACAGTGTTCGGGCATGATTTACGCCTCCTTTTCAGTTGGGAGCGGATCGGTGCGGAAGGGCCTGCCCTCCAAGGCACCGAAAAAGCGTTCAAGGCACTCCTCTTTAGTGGCGCTGTTTTTCCGGCTGGCCTTGAAGGCGGCTGAGCTAATATCCTGAAAAGGATAGACCCGCCAACCTTGCCCTGGAAGCCAAAATCCAAAGTGGTGTTTGGAAAAATCAACGGAAAACACGCCGTTGATATGGACATCGTTGTGATCATGGGCATCCTGGAGCACCTCAAACTCATACTGAGAGATGTGCTCCATCTCACCGAGTTTCTCTTGGAAGACATCTGCGCAGGGTCGGGCCGACTGGCGGATTGCTGCCCGAAGAAAGCGGGCCAGGCTCAGAACATCCCACGCGCCCGTCAGCTTCCAATAGCCGCTGGTCTTGCCACGCTCCATCCAGAGCGCGGACACACGATAGGCCTCCGCCGCCCGGCGCGCCCGCTCCTGCGCCTCCTCGCGCTCTTCCTGGGCCAGCTTTTCCGCAATGGCCGTGCGCAGCGATGCCGGAAGCGTACGCTCATAGAGGTCTTCCAGAGCCGCTTCCATCTCTTTCACCACGCTGGAGCCCGAAGGCTCCAGCGCGGCGGAAAGGGCGCGCAGTTTATCCTCCTGGCACCAGAGGGTGATCTCTATGTAATTGCTCATATCAATCTCCTTTGGCGCGCAGCTTCTCCAGGTACTCCCGGATGCGGTCCAGGTCATAATCCTCAATGAACCCTTCCTCCGTGCAGAACTGGAGAACCGACTTAAACAGGTCCAGGGCGGCGTAGTATTCCTCGCCGCTCAAGGGCTTTTGCCCCTCCAGCGCATCCAGGCATTCCGCCAGATCATCGCTGGTGTTTTGGAATCTGCAGTAGCTCATATTAGACATGATGTTTACCTCCTGTTTTACGCCGCTCACGCGGCAGATTTTACGGGAAAGACAATGATGCGGGCCTTGGCCCGGCCAATCTCCGCCTGGACCTCACGGTAACCGATTCGGCAGTAATCGGCGATTTCTCTGTCACAGTAGCCTTCCACTCGCATCTCAGCGATCCAAAGCTGTCTGTGCGTCAGCCGACCGGCCAGCGCCTGAAAGGACAACACGGTCTCACAGATCTCTGCTACCGTGTCTCGGAGTTCCTGGCTGTGGAACTCCTCCTGGTAGGATTCCGTGCAGGCACCGTGAGTCTCCTTCATCCAGAACTCCTGGGAACGGCGGACACAGCGGTTCATCGCACGATAAGCGACAGTACAGAAGCTGTCCCGGCGCAGCTCCTTCCGGGCCAAATACGCCCGGACGGCGCTCAGATAGCCAAAGACAGCGACATCGTAAAAGTCCTCCTCCGGCAGATCAAAGGCCTGGAGGAATGTGTAGATCAAAGCGTGGTGTTCCGCCGCAAATTCCGATTCCATCCCGGTCAACGGAAGATTGTTATTCAACATATTTGACACCTCTTTCTGAGTAGTTGGATGTTGTCAGCTCGCTTTCAGGGCGTAGATCTCCTGCAGCGGCACATAAGAAAACTCGACCGCCTCGTGCGCCTTACGGCTGTATTGCTCCAGCTCCGCCAGGCAGGCGTTGATCTTTTCTTTCTCGCCATCGCTCTGCGCGCTGGTGAGCAGTTCATTGAGCGGCACATAGAGGGACATAAATTCATCCCGCAGCTTTCCGATCCGCCGCGCAGGGGGAGCATCCGCAGAGTCCTCAAACTCCTGATATCCCTCCACTGCCTGAGCCAGGATGCTGTCCAGTCGGTTTTTGAGAGGATCGTTGCACATCCGTTCCAGGGTAGCGCCGATGATCGTCCGCTCCTCCGGCGCGGTCCACAAATAGGCGCAAAGTACGTTCAGATCGGACGGTTCCACCTGATCCCTGCCGCAGAGCCATGCCTTGGCCTGGGCGATGGGAGCGTAGTTGAAGTATTTACGGTCGGAGATGTGAATGCCTTTTTCCCGCAGTTCACAGAGAATGTCATCCATCAGCTCGTTGATGCTGTCCGGCACGCTGACCTGAAGCACCTCGTCCTGCATGGCTTCCAGTTCCGCCAGGGAAACGGTGGATACCGGGGCCTGCGCGGCGCCGCGGGCCGCCTGCTTCTGTTTCAGGATCGCCAGGCGGGCTGCCCGGTCTTCCACATACTCCGTGACTACCTTCAGCTCAAACCGGTCATAGAGCGGCTTGAGGATTTTCTCCTCCGGGTTGGCAAAGTTGGGGATCTCATTGGAGGCGGAGAAAAAGGAGATGGCAGGGATGTGGATGGTTTTGCCCTCATTGGTGTACCGGCGCTCATTGAGCGCGGTCAGGAGGGCGTTCAGGATACCGTCAGAAGCCTTGAAGATCTCGTCCAAAAAGACGATGTGGCTATCCGGCAGCTTTCCCTTGGTGATGATTCGTGGCTCACCGCTGTGCAGCTCGGAGAGCGCCTTGCGGTACCGCTCCATTTCTGCGGTCAAATCCGCGATCTGCTTGCTGCGGTCAGGCTCGTTGGACGCAAGGTGCGCTTCCAGCTTCCGACGCAGCTGCTGATAGTGCTGGTCTTGTTCCAGTACCTCTTCCGGCACGCCGCCGGGGATTAGGCTGGAGAGATCCAGACGGCCGAAGAGCGCCTCTTCATCCGTCTGCTTGGACATGAGCCGCTCAAACTGACGGGCACCGGTGATACCGGCGCGGAACAGATTGATCACGGCACTTTTGGCCTGGCCGGTGTCGCCCAGAATAAAGACGTTTTTGCGGGTCAGCAGTGCAATAGCGATGATCTCAATGAGTTCATCCCGCTCGGCCACCTGCCCCCGGACCTCGTCCATTCGGGCAATCATTTTATTTCTCAGAATTTGGTTCATACGATTTTCCTCCTTAGTGTCGCCAGATGCGCAGACGTCCAGGGGTCGCCTGCAGCAGTCGGTCAGGGATGGGCTCATGGGCGTGAATCATAGACGTAAAGCCCCAGTAAAGCCAAGTAAAGTCCGAAGCGTCAAGCTCTGCGACCTTGTGGCAGTCCCTTGCCCATTCCGGCAGTTTGGTGTTGATGTAGTCCTGCGCTTCTTCGCGGGTGCGGAACTTCATGGCGTGAGGCGGTATATCATAGCCGATGGCATCCGGGATTCCGCCCATTTCGCCATGTTCGGCATAGTACAGGTTGCTGCCATCTGTTACATTGCGGATCAGGTAAAGACTACGTTCCATTTGTAACCCTCCAGCATAGGTGCAAGATCTTGGATGCCGGCAGGTCTTTGAATTTTTCCTGTCGGTCTGGAGAAAGAATCTCATAGATCTGGCAGACGATATTAGCTGTGGTGGCGTCCAGCCAAACCCAACCTCTGCCATTCTCAAATGGCTCGCATAGATCGTACTGCCCAGGGGAATCTTCCTGAGCGCGGATCATGCAAAGGCCATGGTCGCGCACATGTTGACAGCACGCTAAGAACGTCATGTTTGGAACCCCATTTCTTTTAGCAGATGGTCAAAGGTATGTTCGGTATCCCAGCTGTGGCTTCCAGCATATGCGCCGCCTTCAAACCGGTATTGGTGTAATGCGTCCTCGAATTTACCGAACCAGGAGTCATTATCGCGCCCAAACGCGGCCAAATAGAACTCCAGGTCAGGATAGGTTCGGGAAACGGCACGGAAAAAGTTTACCGGAGGATTCCCCGGCACAAAGAAGTGATAGCGCCGCTCACCCAGGACCCGCTTCACCTGCATATCCCGCAGATCTCCTTCCGTCTCCCAGTAGCTTTCACACCAGAGGCGACCTGCCGTGGAAAATCCGCGGCACTGGACCTCCTCCGGCACCGGGAACAGCGCATGAAGCGAATAGCGGGACACAGAGGAACTGGGGCGGTCGGCCCACTGGGGGCCGATTCCGCTCCGGAAAGCTTTGTCGAAGGTATTGAGAAGCGCGGTATCACCGGTGACTGTCAGCAGACATTCCGCATCCGTGCCGCCTTTTTTTCCCATATCAGGCAGCTCAATCACCGTTTTCATGCTCCGTCCGCTCCACATAGTCATTAAGCGCATCTTCCGGGACGCAGAGGACAGGCTTTGCTTCCGCCTCGCCCATCTGGATCGGAACAAGCACCGACGTGATCTTGCCCAGCAGGGCCTTGTCCGGGCAGTGGTCAATGAACCATCCGTAGGTAGCCACAAGGCCCTGGTCCAGGAGGTCCGTCACGATGATCCAGTTGGCCATAGGACGGCTCCCAATGAAATTAGCAATGTTCTCCGGGGAGTTTTCAAAGACGTAGACCGTAATGCCGGTATCGTCACAGACATGGCCGCGGATCAGCTTTTCCGGGCCGACCACCGTCCAAAGGGTCTTTGCCGCTTCATCGTCCGCATTCTGGGAAAGGCCAGGGAACAGCTGGTGAAAGTCATTCACGGCCCCTCCCTCCTGGATGTCCTCCCACTGAGGAATCTCGGCAAGGATGGCCTCCTCCTGCTCCTTGTCCATCGGATGTGCGGAGGAAGCGTCGCTCAGCGGGAACTCAACGATCTCAGCTGTCCTGCCTTGCGCCTTGAGTTTTTCGGTATAGACATCCGTGGCAACATACGCAAAAGCTTCAAAATTGAGCTTCTCCTCTTTGCGGATGACCTTGGAGAGGGACTGGGGGTCGCGCAGAGCGTCCATGTAGACCTGTTTGCCCCGGCTGATCAGCCAGGAGCGGAAGTGCATGAAACTCTCCTCCGAGCAGGTTGCACCCAGCGCTGTACTGGCCACCAACAGGTACTGGCGAAAGGAGGCGCTGTGATATACCTGAAAGATCTGGTCGTAGGCAATCAGTTCTTCGAGCGTAAGCTTTTCCAACGCTTTCTTTGCCTGCCGCAGCATGGCCTCCTGGCTCCCGTCCGGCGCCTTGGCATTGATTTCGGCGATGATTTCCCAAAATTGTTCAGCCTTCATACTATGTCCTCCCAAAAGATGTGTTTGGATCTATCGTGTCACAAGACCCGCGCAGATCCAAAAAACTTCGGTTGATGTGTGTAAAGCGTGATAAAACGCCTTTGTCGTACCGGCAGATGGCAAAGGTTCCCCTTGCCTCAGATTCGTGCCGCAGCACTTCTGTGACGATGCCGGCGGTACGAAGAGAATCCAGGATGCCGGATACCGTGTCGTCATCCTGCAGGGCAATACAGCCTTGCGGAATATCCCGCAGCTGTGCGGTGAGCTCCCGACCGGGAATGGTGTACTTCTCTGCACAGGTGCAGCAGGCGTAAATACACAGTCCCAGGGTCTCCGGATACGTGTAGAGATTCAGAAAACACTCCTGTGCGCGTAAGTCCTGGGTGTGGATTGGAAAACGCCCGGCTGCGTACGCACTTTTCGTCAAGGGAAGTTCGATCAGGTAGCGTTTGATCGCTTCCAGATGGCATTGCAGCGGGAACACGGCTCCCGAATGTACCTGTTCCCACCGACTGAAAAGGCGGAACAACTTGATGAGCCGCTCCCGGTCAACGCACAGCGCATCACAGATTTTCAGCAGGTTTGCCTGCGTAGCTATGAGGTCTGAATACCAGCCGCAAGCCATCATATCGGTTTCCTGTTCACCATCCCGATAATGGGAGTAGAAGTAGGTCTTGTCGAGAAAATAGCTTGCAACAGCCGAGGTAAATAACTCCAGCTCAGACATAAACCAGGCATCCAAAAATTCTGTGGACTCCACATACAGATCGGATGATTCCACTTGTGTCACCGCGCTTCCTGCGGCTGAAACTTTCTGCGCAGTTCCGCCTCAAGCTCCTTCTTGGGCGTATAGCGGTGGATGTTTTCGTTGACATACTTGGTCGCGTGGTACATCAAAATGCCGCACAGCTGGCCCATCAGGCGTCTGGCTTCGGCATCCTCACGCAGGGTCTTGAATGTTCCCACGCGGCAGCGGTCCTTGCCCGAATCATCAAAGGTGCCCACAAGGTCCAGATCCACAAAGATTCCCTCGCAGCCGCAGCTCAATTCGCATTGTGCGGAAAAGAAATAGTTTGTGAGATAGGAGTCTACATCCGGCTCGGAAGGTTCCTCAGGGTTCGGAAGATAGTAGTCCAAAATAGGCTCGATCTCCTTGAGGTCCCCGTTGGCCCGGGCCCGGGCCAGCACGGCGTACAGGAGCGTGTTTTTCCGGTCCCGCCGGGGCGCGGTGTAGGGCTCCTCAGCATGGCAGCGGTTAAGCCACTCCTCAACAATCGCCTGATCCTCCGGGTGGAACAGTTTCAGGAACTGGGCGTTTCTGGCCCCCAGCGTAAGGTCATCCTGCTCCATGTACCATTGGGCGCGCATAGACAGCTTTGTGCGGTAAGTCCCGTCCTCGAAGCGCTGGTCATAGGGACGATACTGGCCCATCTGCTGATAAAGGCACTCCAGGAATTCCTCTCTGGAATTGTTGGGGATACATTTACCAATTCTCAGATTCTTGCCTCCGCACCGCAGGCACATGCCATTCAAATAGAGAGTGCGGTCTGCGTCGCGGTGGTCCAAAGCGGTATATACCAGTTCCCAGCCCGTAGGGATAAAATTGTTCTGGTAATGCTCGGTTCTCATGGCTCGATCTACACCGTGGCCGTTGTCACAGATACAGATGTCAAGTTCATTCATGGTCATTCTCCTTAAGAAGTCTGCTTTCCCGCAGATACTTCTCAAGTCTCTGCGGCGTCTGGAACCGTTCCAGCGGATATTGCCGCTCCCAGGTCTGCGGGTGCGGCGAATCAAACGCCAGGGCACAGAAACAGACTTTTTCAAACACTTTGATTTTTTGCCCATCGGCAAAGATGGCGATTTTACAGGGCGTGCGATACATGCTGGGAATTACGCCATCCAGGATCTTATAGAGCCGCATTCGCGGCGGGCGCTCCTCCATGCGGTCAGTCACGGCCATCCTCCTTTCCGTCCGGCTTCAATCCAAAGACCTTCGCCGGCAGGACAGTGGCACCGTTATACACATAGAAGAAGACCGGAGAAAGGCCGTCGTCAATCTCGATCAGCTCTCCGTTGTTTACCGGAACTCCGCCCAGGACAGTTTCCACCATCTCTTCTTTCACCGCGGCATAAAATTGTGCCGCAGTCTTTCCCAGGGGAACTTCCATGCGGAAACGGTAGCGATGTCCCATAGGGAAGTACCAGCTCACCTGATCAGGGTCGGTCGATAAGCGATTGTCCCGTTCCATGCTTTCTCCAAGGATGTCCTTGAAGCCATAGATCCGGCAAACCGGAGGATCAAGCCGAAGCGGACACCATTCCGGTGGCTTGCGCTTGAGGTCCTTTTTCAAAAACCGCTTACCTTTTTTCCTTTTTTTCATGCAGTAGTGCGTCTCGTTCAGCGTCGGGCCGACGCTTTGAAAATGAGGGCAATGGAACCGGCAGCTGTACTCGGGAAATTTGATTTCCTGCTTCACTTTGCCGCCTCCTTTCCGCCGCCCAGGAGCGAACGCACATACGACTGGGTTTCGGGGCTTGCAAGCCACTCCTCAACAATCGCCTGATCCTCCGGGTGGAACAGCGCGGGAAACAGCGCCTGAAAAACCTCGGGTGCCATAGGCTCAGACAGCCTGTGCTGCCGGAGCCGTTCAAAGGCAATAAAGTAAAGCCATTCCAGACGCTGACTGACCGGCTCAGCATGGGGCTCCGTTGCGCCAATGCAGATCCGGCCTCCGCATTTGCGGCACCTGCCGATCTCACACATCCGAATCGGAGAGGTTTCATCCAGGATGCTGTACGTCATTTCAAGGCGGAGAAACTCGAAGTTGTGGATCAGGTGATCGACCTCAACATCGAAGTCCTCGTCTTTCCAGTTGATGCATTTGCAGTACGGTTCTGTATTGGGACAGGGAATTGTCATTATGCCGCCTCCTTATTGTGTTTCCGGCACAGCTGGATCAGCTGCTCACATTCGTCCATTTCCATCATACCGATATGGGCCTCCTGCTCCTTCAGGTGAAGGCTCTGCGCCAGCCATCGGTAAGCCGCGCTGCGCGACCAGCCCTGCTCACGCCAAAATCGGTCAAAGATGCGGTGCGTCTCCTGGCGCTTTAAGCGCAGAACGGTATTTGCCACTTTGCCCATGGGTGTTCCATCCGGGTAGCAGCCCACATAGGCATTGCAGTTGACGCACAGGTAGATCGGCGCACTTCCTTTGGGATAGAGCGCCCTGGTGGTAGACTTGATAATTCTTCCGCCGCAATAGCGGCAAACAGTCGGGGTTTTCATATAGGCGTGATTCGCCTCCGTTCTCACGCCGCCTTCTGGGCGCTTGCCGAATGGGCGGGCGGCCGCATGGGTGACTGTAAATAGCGGGTGGAGCCAGAGCGGATCGCAAGAAGTCCGGATTTATCAAACTCCAGGGTGACCTCCTCCTCTGCAAGTCGCAGATACTCCAGCAGTTTTTTGTAGTTGTAGTAAAAGGGTGTGATGGGGGCATTGGGCATCAGGGCCTTGACCGGAGCAGATGATTTTCCATAGGCACTCTCAGCGCTGAGGATAACCTCATGCTCGCCAAAGGCAATCTCGATTCTCCCGCTGCTCTCCGCAACTGCTGACACAACCGAAATCGCATTTCTCAGCTCACTGGTATTCAGATGAGCAGAGAATTGGCTGTGAAACTGCTTGAACACACCGTTGGTATCCGGGAATCTCCCTTCAACCAGCCGGGCGGAAAACAGCAGTGTCCCGCTCCAGAAGACCAGGCTTTTTCCTGCCAGCCCCATCTCATAGACATCGCTGTCTTTGGAAATCGAAGCCAGCACCTTGAGCGAATGGGTGGGCAGCAGCAGTTCGATGTGGCCTTTGCACTGCTTGTCACCATCTGCCTCCATGATGCAAAAGCCATTCGAGGTACATGCCTTCAATCCATCCGGACCTACCTGGAGGCGAACGCATTTCATCTGTGGGGAGGTCGAACCCTCCTCCGCAGCGGCAAAAGCCGTGTTTCGGACCAGCGAGCATAGGCCGCTGACCGGAAGCGTATCGTCCGGGAAAGGCAGCTCCGGCATGGGGTACTTATCGCCGGAGAGCACATCCAGATGGAAGCAGGCCTGGCCGGAACGGATCGTGAGCCGTCCGTTTCTTTCAACCTCCAGGTCCACATCCTCCGTTGGCAGCTTGGACAAAATGGCTGGAAAGAGCGTCGGATCGACGACGACACTTCCCTGTTGTTCCACTGTGGCCCCCATAGAGGCCCGAATCACGATTTCGTAGTTGGTTGCGGTCAGGGTGAGCATGAAGCAGCGGTTGTCCGCCTCCATATGGATGCCCTGGATCGCCTCCGACACTGCCCCTTTGGGCGCCGCTCTGGCAGTCTGAGACGCCAGAGCAAGGATTTCATCGCGCTTGACATGCGCAAGCATAGGGATACCTCCTTCATGCAATTTTGAACAGCAGGATCTGGTCCTCGCTGATCTTGGATTTTGGGGTTTTGTGCCTTGCAGCAGGCTTGGCCGCAGTCACGGGATACGGGAGGGGATTGCTCGTCCTGGACGGGCTTTGCTTCTGGATCGGAGCTGGCTCTCCAAAGGTGAATTCCACCAATGGCTCATTGACCATTTTCTCCTCCAGCACCGTGTTATCCACGGGAGTCAGAGACTCCGCAAAGATAGACCACGCGGCTGTCTGAGGTTTGAGATTTGCCATGCGCTTGAACATCTCAGAAACGTCTTCCACGCTGTCCTTGATGCCCAGCACCAGCTCCTTGGCCATCAGGGTCGTCATGTCCTCACACTCGGACATGGCAGCAAGGCCTTCTTCGGAGAAAGAGCCTTCGATGATACCCGCCACGGCCAGCTTAGAGGCCATGAGCTTGATTGCCTTGTGCTGCATGGTGTTTTGGTAGTAGAACATATAGACTTCTACCCGCGGTGCCGTCTGGTTGATCCGCCAGCTTCGCCGGCTGGCCTGCCTCAATGTGAAGAGCTTGTAGCCAGTGTCATAGAAGATGAGGGTGGTAAAGGCATTCAAGTCAAGACCGGTCTGCACGAGTGTTGGATTGGCGATCAGGACCTGAAGCCCGCCTGCCAGACGGTCGGCCACCCATTTTTCCCGCTTGGCGGGTTTGACCTTGGCCGGCAGAATGGATGTACTCCATCCGCGCTCAGTAAGCAGCTTCAAAAGCCTCGCCTGAGTATCCAGCCGGGTCCAGTTGGTGTAAATGAGCACCTTCTCTCCGGCTGTTATTTTCCGCCCGACGATTTCCAGGATCTCTTCGTCTTTGGGGAGGACGGCGCCGGGCTCTACGGTGTCTTCTGGTACCACGATCGGGGTCCCGTCCTTGGGGTGATAAACAGGTTTATGCCCATAAGGCTGGTCTGGATATGCCGTCAGGAGATTCAGATAGGCTGAGAGGATCTTCCTGGCCGCTTTGCTGTCCTCTTTCAGAACTGACTTGAGCTCTCGTTCGATTTCGTCGTACTCTTCCTTTACCGGTTCCGACATTTTCAGCGGAATTGGGATCTCCTCGTACTCCGGCAGGTCCTTTCCTAAGTCAGTCAGGGAAAGAAAGGCGGCCTTATCCAACAGAAATCTGGTGTAGACCAACGGGGAAACACCCGGTAGAAGCCGGCTGTTTTTCCTATGAGCCACCGTCCGGCGGTTGGAGTGGTACTCAGGCTCCTCCTGCACATAGATGTTCTGGATCACACCATACTCAGCGTCAAATCGAGAGGGATTCTCATAGAGCTTGTCGTCCTTCTTCATTTGGGCCGGTGCGATCCGATAGAGCAGGTGGAAGATGCCGGAGCTGTACCCATTGATCAGCGTAGCCGTCATTCCAACCACCTTTTTCGCTGTCCCGTAGAGCTCCGCCATTGCCTCGCCCTGTCCGGATTTATTGGCGTATTCGTGAAGTTCATCCACAATTAGGCCATAGATTCTGCCTTTGTACTTGCGCTTGATATAAGAACTCAGGGCATAAGCGCGATAGGCTCCTCGGGCGGGAAAGACTGCGTCCGGCTGGTCACTCAGCTCACGGAGCTTCTCCAGCAGCGCCTCGCTGTCCGCCTTTTTGATGTGCTCATGGATCAGCGGCCGGTAGACAAAACCGTAGTCTCCAATCTTTGCCCACTTTTTTTGCCTGCGCCAGGCGTCCGGATTCAAGGCAGACCATAGGGAAGTGCCGCAGGCCGCACACTTGTGGTTCCCAGCGTGTTCTCTTTGGAAATACCGGGAATTGGCCGGAATGCGATAGGGCACGCCGTCTTCCATGTAGGAAGCCATCACGACCGCGCCACATTCAGGACAGCAGAATACCGAGTCTTTGGGATTCCCGTTTATGTCCGCACCATCGTGGAGCGGCGGTGTGCGCTCGATGGGAAGTGCCTCCCGGTTCCACCTGCGGTGGATCACGGCAGGCGCACGCATATAGCCATCCCGCGCCTTCTCCTTGGAGAGAATGGCATAGCAGGATTTTGAGCCCTGCTCGAACATCTGATACAGAGAATCCAGCTCTGTGGGGGTGTGCACAACGGCGGCAAAGGAATTTGGTACGGTTTCCTCCAGCTCCCGGACCCATTTGTCCGTGACATGGGAGGGACACAAAACCACGTTAAAGGTCTTTGCCAGCTTAGCACTCCGCTGATGGGAGGCAAGCCCCGCGGCCACGGCGGCGATGGAGGTCGCTCCGATCTTGCTCTTGCCGACACCGCACTCAGCCACGATCAATCCCACTTTGCTCCGCTCCAACTGCCGCTTGATGGCTTCAGCCACTGCCAGCTGCGCGTCATAAAGTGAGTATCCGGCGTGCTTTTCAATGTATTGGTTGATGGCCAGCACCTCAGGCGACAGTGACTCCGTTGAGGGGTCAAAGAGCGGCACAAACAGTTTTTTGATACGCTCTGCCACTGTGACGCCAAAGGTATTCAGATACTCGGTCACAGAGCTTATCTCGTCCAGGGGATTGAGCCCTTGCGCAGCCCCGGGAATCGAGATTTCACCGCTTTTCAGTCCGTCCTCCATGACGGCAACAATGTTCTTGTCCTTTTCCTCGCAGCGCAGCAGCCATGCTTCCAGCTTTCGCGAAAGGGACTTGACCTGCAGGGGACGGAGAATGTTTCGTTTTCTCAGCTCCGCCAGGACATAGTCCTGGTACTCGGGGATCATGGGAACAGAGGTTTTCTGGTCCACCGCGTCAAACAGCTCCCGACCTTTTCCTGGCGTGCAGAAGATATAAGTATTGCGGGGTGGGAGATCCTGTTCGACCTGTTCAAACTCCTCGTCAGATGGGGCATCTTCCTGCGTCGTGTCCTCTTTCTTGCCGGACGGACGGCTGGCGCTTTGCCCGTCATCCTCGGCAATCAGCATGGCCTCTGCATATACCCCGTCCCAGCTGACTTCACGGCGGTACTGCTTGGGCAGTGTCATGAGAGAATAGGTTGCGTTATCGTCCTCGATTTCGATGGTAGCTCCGCCATAGATGGCATCCGCCAGCCCCTGCACACGCTCGGGGTACCCGCCGAATCGCAGGGCGATGAGGGTCGGCGCGGGCTTGGTATCCCACACCACGGTATCCGCATAGCAGAGCAGGCGGATGTCGCTTTTGGGGTCGAAGTAAGTGACCTTCATCAGTTTGTTTGCATTCATTCATGTGGTAGCTCCTTTCTTTTTTTGCACAAAAAAAGCCGCAGCCACCCCGGGCCGGGGTAACTGCGGTTTTTGTGCGTGGTAGATTCGGTATTTAGGTTTGGGCAAGTCTCCGTAGGGCGCACTGGCCCCTCCGGGTGAAAATCTGACCTACAAAATCTGACCTAAATACAGTTTTAGGATATCACATTTCTGTTATCTTAAACAGTTGCACTTTAATCCATAGAACATGTAATTTTAAGATCTTGTTGGTTCATATAAAAAGGTCTTGAGTTACCTATACAGCACAAAAATACTTTGCTTCAATTAAAAGATAAGAAACCTTCTAAGAAGTCATAATTTCAAAAAAAGAGACACGGGGGTTTACATTTTTGCTTTTTTGTCTCTCTTTCATTGATATCCAAAGCAAATTACCCGGTTCCAATTGGTCGGATATCCAGTTGGCGTCGTTATATCCAATTGGTCATTTGTTTTGGAAATATATTTTAGAAGGAGACTTTCAAGTATGGCAATTTATACGCTCAGTCCGCTGTCCGCACCTTCCTGTTCCCTCAATATTGCGAGTAGCGCAAGCATCACCAATGGTACGCAGGTCAACATCTACGCGACCTCCGGCAGCAATGACTAGAATTGGGTTGTTGACTTCCTTACCTCCACTGGCAAACAGTACATCAAGCACTTTTCCAACCAGGCTTATGCCCTGAATGCATATCGTTCTGGCACCAACTGGAACTGTACTCTGTACAAGGCTTCGGGCAACATTGACGGCTACGTGATTCTTACCAAGGTCGCGAACAAAACCAACGTTTACACCATCAGACTGTCTGAGTACTCTAACCGCTATCTGACCGCTGATGGAACTGGAAACAGCTCCAAGTGTTTCAGGAGAGCTTATACCGGCGTCACTGAACAGCAGTGGAAGTTTACCGAAGTAAGCACTGGCAGCTCTGGCAGCGGAGGGGCTACTAATGCAACCCAGCTTCAGAAGGAATTCCAGAAGGTGGGGGACTATGACGGCGCGTACGGGCTCCAGTGTGTTGACATTATAATATGGTATATAATTCCAGTCATTTTCTTCAGATGATAGAATGAACGATTATGGCATATGACTTTGAAGAAAATCGCTCCTTATAGAAATGAGCTCCCATCCTATGTGAATAAGATTCAATCTGTTTATTAAAGTTGGAAATCACTTTTATATTAAAAACAATAAATCCATTCCTGTTCTATTCCATCCACATTATATCTCACTACCAAATCGTTTCCTTGCCAAGAAAAATCAATAGCATTAATTGTCTGTGCGCCATTTATTTGTGGCGGAGGAAGTTTGGCGTACTTATTTTGTTCATAATCAAAAATTGTCACATATCTTGCTACAGAATCTTCTGACCCCCGTCCCTTCATCGCAACTAGATGAAGGGCATCACTTACCGCACTTTCTAGCATTAACGCACCTTGGTCATCTGTAAAGATAGCTATATTTTCACATTGATTGTCATCTGTAATCTTTGCAATTTGTCTTGTTGTATGCTCATATTCGTTTTCAATATACATAACCGTATCTAAATCATACGCGAGTATGGTGGGCTGTTCTCCATACAACGTAAGTTCAGACGTGTCTGATGGTGACTCAATATCACAAACGTAATATTTTTCATCATATTCATAAACGAATCGTTTGTTATCGATCCACCATAAAGGATATGCTGGTACTTGAGATTTAAGATCAATCAAGGCAATTTCTTCGTTTGATATTGTATTAAATAGCATAATAGAAAAATTTCCGTCTATCAAATCAGTTTTATTTGAAATATAAACAGCGTATTCTTTGTTAGGCGAAATAACTGTAGGTTCTCCCCAAACAAGCTCATAAGATGGATTATCAATATTACTTAGTGCAATATGCAAAGAATCCCGATATGTATAACCGTTAAATCGTTCAGGTAAACTAAGTTCACAGATAGGGATTTCCTTCTGATTCAATTTCCAGTTGTCTTGAGAAAACTGAAGCATTTCAGTATTCGAACCATCTCCTAGTTTGTGGCAAGAAGTAGAAAATAGAATTATAACGAAAAAGGGTATTAAAAAAGATTTCTTCATGTTATCCTCCGATTTAAAGATGGGTTGATAAGCATTCATTATCCTATACAAATGGGGAATGTATTTAACATTCCCCATTTGTATCTATAAACAAAAGAAATTTTAGTTTCTATGACCAATTACAAGTCAAGTTAGTTTAATATTGGACTGTGTTTGTTGCATATGCCCACTTCAGTGTCGAACCATTCGGATCAGAAGACGGATTATAAAACTTAGCTGGTGCCCACATATAACTCGCAGGGCTTGACCGCCTATAACGCACAACCCAGTCTATTGCTGTTCCAGATGAAACCAGATTTCTAAAATTGTATGTGTAAATATATCCAGAAGAATTAACCATATTAAACGGACCAATCCAATTAGTCGTTCCATGAACACGATAATAAATTTGTGCAGCGTATGGCTTTTCGTTATGGGGATTACCCTCTCCACTAAATACAAGCGTTACTGTTGCTGTAGTATTATTATTCCACTGCATTTGTGAAAAAGTGTCGCAGTTTCTCCCGTAGTTCCAGCTACTTGCACTTCTATACAGAGTTTCATTTCGATACCCTTTACGTGTCCCTAATTTATTTGTATCATAAGCCGCAAAATGGAGATGGGGGGAGTCTGTTCCAGTTGCTCCGCCCTTTGCCACTTGATCACCTTGATTATAATATCCATCCGCTTGCACTGACGCACAATGTTCATAGTGACAATATACTTTTTTAGTAGGATGGCCTGTATCTAATGCCACATTGTTATATATGCTTCCATTATCGGATGTATCTTTTATAAGTGTGCCTGATTTAACTGCAACGACTACGTTTGTTTGGGCGATACTAAGGTCGATGCCAACATGAGGACTGCTTCCTTCTACTGCGCGTTGCTCATTCCATTTAGATGTAATTGTAGCATAGTAATAATTAGTTCCACTTTTCAGCGGCGATACCCAACGGGTTGTTCCATCGATTGGCTGACTGATGAATGTTTCGCTGTAAGCCGAATATGCTGCATAAGATTGTAACGGCATTGCAAATAGCGTAAGAATGCTCAAAATTGATGCAACAAATCGCTTCTTTATCACTTTATAGCACCTCATTTCGAATGATAAATCCAACTTGAAATTGTCTGTGAGTTATTAGAAATAACCGAGGTAAGAAGATCAGTATTATTTACCCAATCAAACTCCAATACACTATTTGTCGTTTTTGTGCCAACTGGAATAGTTTTATTGGTTTTGGAAGTCAAGGAATCTAAGTCAACGACAACTAAGTCTCTTCCATAGTAGTTATTCTCTGGAACTAAAATGTACGCAAAGCTTTTACCATCTGGGCTAAAAGAATCAATACCAGGACGAATTCTGAAGGTACCCTCCAGTTTAAATTCAGCAATTTCTTTCAATTGTGGAGAGTTGTTATATTTTCCAATATAGATAGTATCGTTAGCATCGTTGCCGTAAGCAATTACTCCATTTTTTACCCCCAGAATAACCGGATTATCTGTCGCAAGATTGAGCCCATGTTCACGCCCATCCTGATTTACTACCACATATTCATAACCAGAATCGTGAACCTTCATACATAAAATATGTTCTGGATCTAACCACTTCTCCACAAAATAATTCATAGTAGAATCATCACAAAGACGAGTCTCCATACCGGTATTCAGATTTAAAACAAACAAGTCCCATGTGCCCTGAATATCTGCTTTATTAGAGACATACGCAACGTGTGTTCCATCAGGAGAAACACTGGTCTGGCCATTCCAGAAAGCACGATTTTCACCGTAAAGCTCGATAGACTCAGCCACTAAATCTTCGTATGTTTTACCATCATAAACCTCTGGAGATACAATATTAGAAATGCCATTGGATCCGATCTGCACAAGTTCATTTTCTGTTGTATAAAGAACGCTTCCACTATTTGGTATAGTTGAAAAAGTTGAACTTGTATCATCAATGTTGTTTGGCAAGGCAAGTGCCCCGTTATCAGTAGAGATAAGTTTTACACTAGCATCATTTAAATCGCTATTAATGCCGGAAATTTTTTTGTTGTGTACGGTTGCGTTTTTTAATGTCACGCTGTTCTCTTCCCTAATATCGAGCATCTTAATTTCCGATGTATTACTGACAAGTTCCTCATATAATTCTTGCCAATTTTCTCGGAGAAATCGTCCGTCTGGCAACATATTATCAGGTAGGACTGCATCAGGATCAGAGGCAGCAATATGAGCAGCAGTTGTATCTGGTTCAATTGAAGTATCGACCAACTGTTCAATGATATCATCATAATCACTTTTTTGAAGATGTTTTACTAAGATAGGTGCTGATTTTTCTATCTTCACGAGAGAATAGTACGAATCATCTACATAGGTCCATTCTTCATCAATTTTTTGGTCAAGCACTTTCTGATACGCCAGCGATGTACTAGTAATTCCTCCTACAATAAATGTACATATGAGTGTTGCAGAAATTAGCTTTTTTGCTTTTTTACTCATAGTTATAATCAGCATCCTTTCTATTATTTTTTTCTAGTGGCACGGATTCCGATACCTTTGAGTTTTCCATGCCTGGTAAACGGTTTTCAGAAACAGACTGGTCATTAGTAGCCACATCAGAAGGATGGTAGAGGATAGTCGTGGGCCGCATCTTATAGTTACTGACCCCCATATTCTGCTTTTCTAGCAGTGTGCCGTCCGACGCATAGATATACCGATAGGTCTGAGCCTTCCGGCCACGGTAAGCGTTCTGAACGCTGTCTACCCGGGTGGTTCCTCGTGGCACAGAACTGTCGGCCTTGTACTGGGTGGTGGGCGCAATCCAGTCATACTGAATCCGCATAGGCACAGCGTAGCGGCCGTCTTCGTTGGTGCCGTAGATCTTCACAGTGAGATAACGGCTGCCGTTCCTATCATAGCTCTCGGTAACTACCTTTACCGGATAATTGGTGTTGTTCTTGAAGCGGAAGTCGGAGGAGCCGTACCACACGGTGGCATCCATGCCATCGGGCACATATTCCACAGCGTACATGTGGGCGTGGCGCTCCACAACCTCCAGTGTGGTGTGGAGGACCGCGTAGTAGATGGTAGAGGAGGTCTGGCAGATGCCACCGCCAATGCCCTCCACCGACGCACCGCCTGAGTACACCGGTGCCCCAAGGTAGCCCTTATCGGCAGTGCGGCTGCCGGTGGTGTTGTTATAGGAGAAGATCTCCCCGGGCATGAGTACCACGCCGTTGCATGCCCGGGCAGACAACTCCACGTTGCTCTTTCGGTTGGTGGAGCCGCCCACCCTGCTAGTGCCATCCCCCAACAAATCCCGGAACAGCTTCCCTTCCAGTCCTTCCTTGGTTTCCTCGGGCTGGGTGATGGTCAAGGGAATCTCCACGGTCTCCCCCTCCGCCGCCGAGTCAAACATGGTCTTAGCCTCGTTCACGTCAAAGTCGACCCCTATCACATGGTCACTGACCTCCAGGGTCTTCGGATCTATCTCAGCGCTTTTGGCCTCGGCGTGGAGTTCCTGATACATGGCCTCAAAGTTTGGCTCCTGGGGTGTGGTCTCGTGGGCGGGGAGCACTACCGGCTCCACCGAATGGAAGTCCCCCTGCATCGTGTCGGATACCGCCTCGGTCATGGCCGACATCACCATGGGCTCGGCCGCCTTCCGGTCAATGGTCACCCCGGTGACCCCCTTGGTAAGCATTAGCTTATCGTCCTCCACGGCGTAGATGGCTTTGGTGAGGGCGCCCCCCCCATGTAGATCCGCCTCGTCCATCTTCTCCTCTAGTTCCGTTTTGCCGGAATCTGTCCAGGCCAGGGTCAGATCGATCTCATTCTCGGCCCCCAGCAGGTGAGCCAGATAGGAACCGCCCTGCAGCAGGAAATTTTCCCGCCCGGTCTGCCACGCTTTAGCTGCGGTAGCCTGGTCGTCCACCCAGACAGTGGAGGCAGTAATCTCCCCCTTCCAGGGGCCGTACTCCAAAGGCAGCACTACATTGGACACCTGCTCCAGATTTTCCTCTAGCGCGGAGCGCGCCTGCTCCTGGGTCATCCCGCCCACCGGCACGCCGGCTACAGAAACCCCAAGCAGGATCTTAGGCGAACTATCGACCCAACCACACAAAACTATATATCCT
>UMHJ01008205.1_pt1 | contig 93240 bp, 102 predicted proteins | sample 1965511 | NCBI WGS metagenome assembly UMHJ01 (sample SAMEA4836096, study PRJEB28245) | human gut metagenome | biome: gut microbiome; material: fecal sample | place: Denmark | collected 2008
ACTGAATCTGGAGGAAGCCGAGATAGTCACCTTGGAGAAAATTGGCGAAAACCCCATCCAGAGAATTCGGGGTTAAACAGCACAAAGAGGTTATCTAGCACATTAGTGTTAGATAACTTTTTTTACTGCCAAGCACAACAACAACAAAGAGGGAGATAAAGTAATTTTCCCTCTTTGCTTATTATTTTTTAAACCAGTTATTCACCAAAAAAGAGTTAAAATAACTATGACACTTGGAGAATGGACAGGAGTTATACTGTGTATATTAACCATAGCAGGAGCTATCTGGGATATAACACGGCCAAAAGATGACTAATAACTAAAGAAAAACAGATGAAACATAAGTATCTAGTGACATTCTATAAATATGATAGAATCTCACACTATATATGCACAAGAAGCTATTCAAGCGTCATTAAATTTGCTTGGAAAACTTTGTTCAAGAGGATGAGAAAATTCAAAAGGTTAGAGTATTTCACAATAAAAAGGATAGACCTATGAAAGACAAACCCATTTTCATCGAAAAAGTAGCTACTTGCTTCTTTACTAAGGGCAAGGTTGAGTTATATACCTTTTCTGTCAAACCATTAAAGAGGTAATCACTATGAGTAGTATCAGAAAAACTAAAAAAGCCATAAAGAGGAGTAATGGCCGCTTTATTTTAGTGATATATGATAAAAGCTACTTTTGTATGCTTAAATGGTATGCTTTAAGATGTCCTTTTCATACGATAAGATATCATAAGAAAGGTATATCCATAGATGATTCAGAATATCTACCCTATACCATGATAAGAAGAGTTATAAATGGCAAGAAAGCATACGTATCACCGAGAAAACTGTAACACTCTCATAAGAGAAGTTATAGTAGATATCTGGGGACGAAAAATAGTAATCTCTGGTACACATGCATTTGAGTATAGTATAACTGTAATATCTATCACAGATAAGGCAGTTACTACAACATACAAGAATGGTAGAGAGGCAAGAAAAGAATTTCAGAAATATAAGAGGAGGAAAGTGTAATGATAAAGACAATAGCGAAAACAATATTATTGTGGGTTACAGCACTGGTAGTGCTATTGACAATACTGGGATTACCTTCAATCTTTGAGCATCCCATAACCCTTCTTCTGTGTGTCTTAAGCTCAATCATCCTTGTCACATTATGCAGGGAATATATAAGTGAAAGGGAATTATACATTCTCTCAGGAACCAAATTTCTTGAGAACATTTGGGGAAAAGAATAATAAGGTTTTACTTTCACATATAGACGCTTGTTTTAATTGTTTTAACTACTGCTGGTCTGTGAAGATAGGCAGTAGTATTTTAGTAATTTGGTTGTTTTTAAATAGAAAGTTTAAGTTAGGCAACAGTCATGTCGTTGTAGGTTGCAGGTTTGTGAAAATATGCAGCCTTTTCAATGTCTCCATAGTTCAATGGATAGAACAAAGGTCTTCTAAACCTTAAATGTGAGTTCGATTCTCACTGGAGATACAATAAATCAACTAACATCAGATTAACTAATGAGTGCACGTAGAAAATGGACTGAGGATGAAGAGAAAGTAGTCATCAGTAAAGTGGAAGCAAGTCCTTATAACTTAGAAAAAGCATTTAGGGAAGCTGCTTCTGAAATTGACAGAACTCCACTTGCTATTAAACAGAGATGGCATCAAGGAGGACTAAGAGAAAAGAGTGGTAAACTCTTCATGACTTATGGAAGAAGGGGAACACTTAATAATAACAGAAAAATTGTATCAAGCACCACTTCTGACAATACTCTGAAGACAAGAAAGAGTAAGTGGAGAAGAATACTTGACATACTATTTGAATAACTGAAATAACAAGATAAGCTATGCAAAAAGACTTAGTTTTCTTTAAGAAGGAGGGTGAAGAAGGAGTAGCCCTCACTTCAACAAGCGCTAATCACATTTCCAACTTGACTAAGGAGTATATTCAAGGCACGGAAACATACCTGAATAACATAAGCTTCCTCAATATTGAGGTAGCATTGGTAGGTAGTACTAGTGTAAATACCATTCAGACAGGAGAAGAATCTGAGGTTTTGGAAGACCTGCAATCAGTACTTGAGAAGGTAGCACAGGCTAAATCTCTTATAGCTTGGCTAAGAGAAAGCATCAAAGCCAAAGAAAATCTGATAAGTAGCTTGCGAACTATCAGTATTGAGGATTGGTGTAAGGAGAATGGAATGGTTATGCCTGAAGCTCCTGCCTATGGTCATGTATTGACTGAGGAAGAGTATTATGCTTCTCTTCCTATTAAGGAGAGAAACAGATACTATCAGTTAGAGACTGAGGCCTCTGTATTAGGCAAGTATATTCATCCTAATGGACATTTGTCTGAGGCAAGAAAGGAGCTGAAGGACAAGATTTATCATCCTCACAGAGTAGATGGTAAAGGCAGGGATGCCCTTATCTATACTTACACTCCTACTACAAGTGTAGCTTTAGTGGATAATGTATTCTATGAGCTTCAGAAGAAGCACAGAGAAGTACAGGCTCAGCTGAATTCTATGAAGCACAGCTGTGAACAAGCTATCAATGAGTCCACTAATGAGGTGAACACAGAGTATGTGGTAGCTACACAAAAGTACCAGGCTGAACTTGAAAAGGTACTAGGAACCTTCAAGATATGGAAGGATGAGAAGTCTCAAGAGTATAGCAAATTAAAAATCGCTGTGCCTAATTCTCTGATGGGTATATACAATACCATAAACTCTTTGGGTAAGTAAATGTAGGTCCTGGGGTGTTCACCCCAAACTGCGTTGAATACACATAGTGGATACTATTATAATATTAATGAGATATATCGGCTTAAAGTAATTGGGTAATACTTTGCTATCACCTGTGACTGCCATTTCGTTTAATCTGCCCTGGGAAGCTTGATTGCTGAGGGTTGTTCTTGCTCTTGATGAGATGGCAGGTTTTTGCTTTTGATGTAGTCATTGATATAGTTGGTATCTACTATGTGTAACTTATCTTTGTATCTTGGTGTAATTGGTAGCACATCAGAGATAGGAGTAATCCCGTATTGCATCTGGAGGTTAGGTTCGAGTCCTAAGATACACCATATTTATTGTTTCACTTCTAAAAAAAGATGGAAAAGAATGAAGAAAAGGTTCTGGAAAGAAATCTGGAACAAAAGGCATTTGAAAATGCTGCAAAAGCCATTAAAGGTGACAAAGAGAATGGTGGTTTAACCAATGTTGAACTTGTTGAAAACAAAAGTAGATAAGGGAGAGACTACAGTAAAAGATGCAGTAGGTGCTCTTGTACTCACTGAAGTTATGAATAACTTATCTAAGGAAAATTAATAAAAATGAACAATGAAATTAAAGTAAGTCTGACTATCTCACTTAAAGGAAGTGTGATGTTCAGCAAGGAGGAGTGCCTTAAAACAACTCAAAAAACTATTGAGAAGAAGACCAAGAAAGGTAAAGTGTACAAGAAAACCATTGATGTCCAGGTTGAAGACTGGAGCATGATGAACAGAAACACTTTAAAGGTAACTGATAAAGGGGGCAAAAACCCTGAGACTATTACTTTCTATACAAGAAAGACTTGGCCTGTTACCCAATCCATGAACATCTATAAAGAGGCCTATAATTATATGGTCTCCAAGGAATGTCCAGCATGGGAAAAACCATTTAAGTGGGCACAGTTGAATGCTGAACAAAGGCTTAAATCCCATTTACAGAGAATTGCGGAAAGTCTTAATGGAACCCTGATGTCCTATAAGGTATTTGATGACTGATTAACACTAGTATAAATATGAGGTTTTTCTTGATATTAATGATTTTATTAAGTGTGATAGCACTTATAAAATCTTTTATTAGGTATGACCCAAAGATTGACTTAGTGATCAATAACAATAAATATACTGTCCTTCTTTGGTATAATAGCTATACCTGTGATAATGAGTTTGTTGAAAGAAAGTTTGTTAAACTGATTGAGATATGACTAGAGAAGAAGTGGATAAACTTGCCCTGTCTACAATAGATAAGACCAAGTATTTAATATTGGAGCTAATCACGGGCTTTGGTAAATCAAAAATTGCCATAAACCTAATAAACCATATCTGTGACAGGGTATTCAAGAATGAGGGGTCTCCTACATCTGTTCTTATCTTAGTGGCCAAAACTGTACATAAGCAAACTTGGAGGGATGAGATAAAGAAATGGGGAGGTCTTAATACTGATGATGTTACTTTTGAGTGCTATGAATCATTAAGGAAACATGAGGGAGAGTACTTTGATGTAGTGGTAGCTGATGAAATGCAGCATTTGAGTGAAAGAAGGTTGGAAATCCTTAAGAGCATTCATATAAATGAGGCATTCATAGGATTATCTGCCACTATAAAGAGGGACATGAAGCACATGTTTACTTATGATCTTGGAGCTAAGGTAATAAGCTGTGGACTAAAGGAGGCTGTTGAGGATGAAATACTCCCAGAACCTAAAGTGTATCTTCTTCCATTGAAGCTTGACTGCAAGGACTATTCTTATAAGATAAAGAAGTTCAATAGAACTGTAAAAACCACTCAACAGGGATACTACAATACTATATCCTCCTTAATAGAGTGGTATAAGAACAGATACTATGGGTCAAGAAGTGAAAGAATGAAAAATCTTTGGCTATCAACAGCTGGAAGGAGACTTAAATGGCTATCAGAGCAAAAGGAAACTGTGGTAATGAATATACTAAGTAAATTCAATAACTACAGAACTCTTACCTTCTGTAGTGGTATAGGGCAATCTGAGAGATTAGGAAAGTATAACATAACCTCGAAAAACAAGAAATCACTGGAGTATCTTGATATGTTCAATAACAATAAAATCAAGCATATCACAGCCTGCTCTATTCTTAATGAAGGAGTCAATCTATATAATTGCAGGATAGGAATATTCTGTAATTTGAATAGCTCTGAGATAATAACAAAACAAAGAACTGGAAGGCTTCTCAGACATAAATCCCCAATTATAATACTCCCTTATTTCAAGAATACCAGGGAAGAGGAACTAGTGGAAAAGATGACTGAGGAATACTCTAGGGAATCATTAATAACCATTAATAATATAAATGATATAAAGTTATGAGGAATAGAATTACAATCATTAAGGAAAAGTACATTGTTAACAAGGAAAAGAGAACTATAGTATGCATTCTTCGGTGTGAAGTATCACCTGAAAGATTGCATAACTATGAATACATTTATCCTTTGTTCAGGGAAGTCAATAGTAGGTTTCCCTTTATGGAAGGTCACCAATTTACTGTTGTAGGTAAGTCAAAATGTCTTGATTCAGATAAATTTGATGAGACCCTGGGAAAGAGAATAGCTGAAAGCAGGGCTAAGATAAAGATGTTTAAGATAGGGCATATGCTATGGAAGAGATATTGGAATACATTGTCTCTCTTGGTCCATGGGTGCATAAAGAAAGCTGTAGCATGTAGGGATGAACACAGGGTTGAGTGCAATCATTTAAAGGTCTTGTTGGAAGGTGAAAATAACAATAAATGAGAAAACTTGTGAGGAGAATGGCCTAGAGTTGGATGAACTCCTTGCTATTCTGCTTGTAAAGACAAGTACTGATATACCAAGATTATTCAGGTCTTTAGAGGAGAAACAGGTTCTTGTGAAGGATATGTTTGGGTGTTATATGGTAACACAGAGATGGGATGATGTGGCATCTACTATACTGCTGGATTCTGACAAGAACCATCAATCTCCTGAAAGGCTTGAGAACTTGGCATTGAAGATGATGGAGTTATTTCCCAAAGAGAAGAAGTCTGGAACCTGTTATTATTTCAGGGGAAATAAGAAGGATAATATCCTTAGGCTGAAAAAATTCTTCAAGCTATATGGGAAATATACTGATGATCAGATCCTTGATGCCACTAAGAGGTATGTGGAATCTTTCAATGGTAACTATTCCTATATGAGAATCTTGAAGTATTTCATTTGGAAGGATGAGGTAAAGACTGACTCAGAGGGAAAAGGATATATTGACGAGACTTCTGATTTAGCCAATTGGATAGAAAACAAGGATCAAGTGAACCATTCAAGTGACTGGACTAGCAATATAATATGATAGAAAGAGTTATACAGACACTTAAGGACAGAAGGAATAGGGTACTACAGGGAGAGATAAACTGTATTCCCTTTACCTTTAGCAGGTTCACCAAGGACCTGCCTGGGATAGAGAAGGACAAGTACTACCTTATAAGCGGGAGTCCTAAAGCTGGGAAATCACAGATAGCTAACTTCATGTTCCTTTATACACCTATACTGTATGCCTATCACAATCCTGATAAGGTAAGGGTGAAGATATTCTACTTTCCATTGGAGGAAACCCCAGAGAATATCACCCTTAGATTCATGTCCTATTTGTTATATACTATGTCTGACATCAGAATAGCTCCAATTGACCTTAAATCCACTAACAGTGAGAAGGTTCTCCCTGAGGAGATATTGAATGCTCTCGAGAGTAATGAGTACCAGGAAATACTCAAGTTCTATGAGGAGAATGTCCTATTCCTGAGTGACAGGAACCCAACTGGGATATTCAAAACATTGCTTAAGTATGCTGAGTCAACTGGAACTGTTCACAAGAAGATAGTTAATATCACCAACAAGGAGACTGGATTGGTGGAGAAGCGAGAGGTTTTTGATTATTATGAGCCTAATGATCCTAAGGAATATGTCGTGGTTATCACTGATCATGTAAGTCTCTTGGAGAGTGAGAGAGGATTTACGCTGAGAGAGACTATCAATAAGTTCTCTGAGTATATGATGATACTGAGGAACAAGTATCATTATATTCCTGTTGTGATACAACAGCAAAGCACTGAAACTAATTCCCTTGAGGCATTTAAGAATAGCAAGATACGGCCTACCATGGCTGGGTTATCCGATAGTAAATACACTGCCAAGGATGCTTCAGTGATGCTAGGTATCACCAATCCTTATGCTTTTGAACTTCCTGAGTATCTTGGGTATGACATAACTAAGCTAAGGGGCAATGTCAGGTTCCTGGAGATAGTACTGAACAGGGAAGGGGAAAGCAATGGAGTTGTTGGTCTTTACTTTGATGGAGCCACCAATTATTTCAATGAGCTTCCACTTCCAGGAAACAGGAAGGAGATGGAGAAAGTTTATGGTTACATCAATAATATAATCAGGGGAAAGACTAATCCTGTATTCATCCTTCTATCCAGGGGAAAAACAAAAATAGTTAAAGACTTGCGTAATAGGAAATTATTTAGTAAGTTTGCAAACCTTTTCAATCAATAATATGGAAAAAGACAGAAGAAGGCATATAATATGTCCCTGCTGTGGAGAGTTCTTTGATGAAACTGAAGCTAAGGTAGCTAAAACAGAACACAGAACAGATGATAGTTGGAAATATTGTCCACACTGTAATATAGCAATCCACACTCCTCAAGCCCAAACCATAGGGGACTACATGGATACTGTAGAGAGCTACATAAAACTTCTCAAGGAGAATAAGTATATAGAATGTGTAAAGTATATATGTAACTTAACTGAAAACAAGAAAAAGTAATGGCGAAAATTGTAGCTATTCTAGGCTCATCAGGTGATGGTAAAACTACTTCTACCATAATAAATCCTGATGGGAGTTTTGACCTTGATAACTATCAGGGTATGGATCCAAAGTCTCATTTTATTCTTAATCTGGATAGGAAATCATTACCTTTTCCAGCTGGAATGTGGGGACAAGAGTATAAAAACTATTTTGAGCCTAAGGACTTTGCGGAGATTAAAAGCATGATAGAATGGTGTGCTAAGCAACCCAATATAAAATCAGTTGCCATAGATACCATTAATATCTATCTTGCCATGAAGGAATTCAATGACAGGAGGAAAATGACCTATGACCAATGGAAGGATGTAGCCAATGATGTAATAGAGCTTAATATGCTCTGTAATACTAAATTGAGAGATGACCAAATAGTCTATATCATGGGTCATACTATGCTTCAAACCCAAGCTGATGGAAGTGAAAAACTTGTCTTTAGCGTAATTGGAAAGAAATTGACTAAAACACAGCCAGAGGGCTTCTATCCTATGGTTTTAATGACTAGAGTTGAGTATGGAGATGATGGAGAAAATCAGTATTATTTCCAGACCAGGGCTAATCATTCATCAGCTAAAACTCCTTTAGGTATGTTTAACAAATTTGAGATTCCAAATAGTCTTAAACTTGTGGATACTACTATAAGGAACTATTATAAAATGGATTAATGGATTAACGTATTGTTTCACTTAAATCAACAAAAAAATGGAATTAGGTAAATTTGAAATCGCTATTTGCAAGAGAACAGCACAGAATGTAAAAAGATTCAGGGTCAAGAAGAACAAGCTCATGGTAAAAATAGCTGAGCTTAACACTGAAGTAGAGAAACTTGACCAAATCATTGAGACCTTTGAAAAGCCAGTAATGGAACTTACTGGAGGTTTGACTTCTGAGGAAGTATTGAAGAACCTTGAGTCTCCTGAAGAAACTACTGAAGACCAGGTACCCCCTGAAAATGGGACTGTAGATGAGGAGGATGGAGAGCATAATACAGAGAAAATGGAAAATCCTTTCGCGTAAATAACCTTTAAATTAACTAGATTATGGCAATTAAAATAGGAAAGAAAGCTGAAGAGAGTTCTTTTAAACTGTTCCAGGGTATTGGAGTATTTCACATACTGAGTGTAAACCCAGATAAAAGCACATTGAGCAAGCTCACTGGAAGAGAGGTAGAAGAGGAGCCTAAATACACTGGAACAACTGAGGATGGTCATCCTTATGTAAGAATAGTGTTCTGGGGTAAATCTGATCCATCCTCAAAGGTAAATAATGGAATTGAGACTCTTGTTCCTTTTAGCTTTATGCTACAGAATGCTCCTAGAGTAGGTAATAACTCTGGTAAGACCCAAATCATTGACAAGTATGGAAGAACAGCTTGGGCTACTCCTGAAGAGCTTAATAATAAAGAGATTCCTGTCTATAGCAATGGAAAGAAGGCTAATATATCCGCTGACTATAGGCCTGCTTATGTAGGAGAGGAAGAACTCATTAAGTTCATGATAGCATGGCTTAATATCCCTAATCCTATGGATTATAATCGGGATACCAAGACTTGGAGTGACAAAGCTGATATGAGTGAGAGTGAAATCTCACTTGACATGAAAGCTTTGTTAAATGGAATTGTAAAGGAAATCTCCTCTATAATTCCAGCTGTAGCTCCTTATGCCGTTAAAGTGTGCCTGGGTGTAAGAACCACTGATGATGGGAAACAATATCAGTCTTTCTATAATAGGATGTTCTTGAGGAACAGTGAGTCTAACTATGGTAGGATTGACGCTGACATCAAGGATACGCAGTCTAGGGGAAGCTTCCCTAATGTGGAATTCAGCACAGCTCCTCTTCATGAATATTCCATTGAGTTTACACAATTGGAGAGTAAACCTGAACCTGCTACAGATAATCCATGGGATGCATGGGGTAAGTAATTGAATACTATTATGGCTATCAGCATTGGAAAACCCAGTATAATGGTGGATGATATATTATCAAAGGTAACAGAGATTGATATATTGTACCACTATTTTGGATGTATTAAGTTTGGCACACCCATAAATTCCCCATTAAGAGAAGACAGACATCCTTCTTTTGTTCTTTACATCAATAAAGGAAGGGTTAGATTCAAGGATTTCTCAACTGGGGAAGGCGGAGGTCTGTTTGATTTCCTAATGGCTTATTGGGGGGAGAGTTACAAATCCACTTTAGAGAGGATTTGGGAGGACTTACCCAATATTTCCAATGCTGAGGCCAACAATAGTATTACTAAAACCCATTATATCAGCAGGATAAATAAGTCCTCAAGAAGTACAATGGAATGCAGGATAAGAAGTTGGAAGGACTATGATTTAGAGTATTGGGAGAGCTATGGTATAACTCTTCCATGGCTTAAGTGGGCTGATGTATATCCTATATCACACAAGATTATCATAAAAGATGGTAAAAGGATGGTATTTAAGGCTGATAAATATGCTTATGCCTATATTGAAAGGAAGGAAGGCAATATAACCCTTAAAATCTATCAACCTTTTAATAGGGATGGATTCAAGTGGTGTAATAAGCATGATAAATCAGTTGTAAGTCTCTGGACCAGAATACCAGAATATGGTGACAGGGTGTGTATATGTTCTTCACTTAAGGATGCTCTATGTCTCAGTTGTAACACAGGAATTCCAGCATTAGCTGTACAAGGTGAGGGCTATGGTATGTCTGATACAGCCATAAATGAGTTAAAGAGAAGATTTAAGAAGCAATATATCCTGTTTGATAATGATAAACCAGGAATAGAAGATGGAATAAAGCTTAGCCAAAGAACAGGATTTACCAATATTATATTACCTCCATTTAATGGAGGTAAAGATGTTAGTGATCTCAGAAAGGTTGCAGGGAAAAATAAATTTTTAGAAATTGTTCCACCATTATTTAACACAAATAACAATGATTTGGAAAGAAATTAAAAACTTTGATGGGTATCTAATAAGTGATACTGGAGAAGTTAAAAGTACAAAGTATTGGGGTCAATTTAAGAGGAGAAATAGTGATGGACTGCTAGTTAAGAGGACTGATAAATCTGGATACCAATATGTAAATCTGTATAAGAAAGGACATATGTATTCAGTTAAAATCCATAGATTAGTTGCTCAAGCCTTCATTCCTAATCCTCTAGGATATAGGCAAGTAAACCATAAGGATGAAGATAAATCTAATAATAATATATCAAATCTGGAATGGTGTAATGCTGCCTATAATTTAACTTATAATAATCTTAGTAAAAAAGTTCACGAAAAGCAGAAAAGGAAGATTGGGGCATATAATGAAAATGGAGAATTGCAAATGGAGTTTGATAGTGCTACATCTGCTGCTCTTTCTATAGTAGAATTTAAGAAGTCTCTTTCCTTTAGGTCAGCAGTAAGTAATATATGTATGGCAGCTAAAAAGGAATTAAAGATACTAAGGTATGGATATTATTGGAGATGGCTTGAGGAATCTAAGAGAAAGTGAGATATTAACTTTATTTGAGGAATAAGATTGATTCAGGAACATAATATTAACACTTAAATTTGGTTTAATTATGGAATCAAGAACTATTAAAATCATCAACAACAGAACACAGAGTCAAACAACTCTCTATACTTCAGCGGCTACTTTGGGAGAATTGAAAAATGAACTGGATAATCGGGGTATAGACTATGATGGACTGGATTTCTATTGTGGAGAAATGAGAGCTGAATTGAAAGAGGATTCAGCACCCCTCCCTGAGAAGGTAATGTGGAAAGGAGAGGAGAAGAATTCCTTGACTTTCTTGCTTACCCCAACAAAGAAAATAGCATCAGGTTCTAGGCGGGATATCTATGCCACTATCAAGAAATATAATCTACAGGAAGTGGTAAAGGCTAAAACTGGAACTAGTTATACTCAAGTTTCAAATGATACCCTTGAGAGAATAATAAAAGATCATGTAAAGGACTCCTCTAAGAGTAATGAAGATTCTACCACTTGTCATACTAAAACTACAGAGGAGAGAGTCAAGAATCTAGAAGACACTTTTCTTAAATTGGTCGTATATCTCTATGATACGGGTTCTATTGACAGGGATTATTACTGTGAACTAGTTGAGTGTATTGAGGACAGTAACCCTGAAGAGGACTTCTTAAGTCAGAGTGAGATAGATGAGATGTTTGGTAGCTGGGCTAAATAGAATGAATGTATAGGTAGGACATAAGTCCTACCTATTTTTTTTTAATATTATATGGATAAGGAAGAATTTGGAAAGAGTTGCGCTATTCCCTTCTTTAATGAAGTATCAGAGTATCCTAAAAAGATTTGTCGGATATTTGAAGACTTTTATGGAGAAGAGAGAGTAGACCTTCAAGGATTACCAAGCTATAGGGAAGTAGCTACTTTCCTTGAAAATGCTCGTATAGAGATAGATACTTCCCTAAAAAGGCAAGCACTTCTTGATAAAGCCCCAAAGGAGAATATAGAAATAGTGAAGACTATAATCCTGGAAGCTCTGAAAGAGAATAACTACATAGAACTTCGGAATAATCCATTTGCCATAAAGTATATTTTTCCTTTGGCAAAAGACCAACTTATGGAGAGATTATCAGGACATTGTTTTGTGAATATACTGGTGTGGTTTCCTGATGTAACTGTCACTAATGAGTATAATGAGTCTATTGATATAAAAGACTTATACGCTAAGATTCCGATAAATCTTTTTGGAAGAAGTATGGGAACAATAGAAATGAACAGGGGTACCTATACAGAAAGGCAACTTAACAGTGGGTATGTTCATAGTCATGTTCCCAGAAAGAGTCCCCGTGTTCGGAGTAAGTTTACTTTTTTCAGGAAAATCTGTATGGGAACTGGTCCTATTAGAACCACTGTAACTAACCTGGTCACAGAGTATGATGAAGATTTATGGAGACTATTATGCTTGGAACTTGACAATTTTACTAAAGTAGAATCCGTATTAGGGGGTCCCTATATTAAATTAGGAGAGGTAGGGGTAGGAAGCCGAGTAACAGTAGAGGATATGCTTTCCTATAATAGACCTTTTGATGGAACCACTTCTTTCAGTGTAAAAGACTTTCATGAATTCATCAAATGGCTTATTCCAAGAAAGGTTCTAAAGTTCTCTCTTACTCCTACTGGAGTGGCACTTGCTCAAAGTAACTATGATTTAGCTATTAAGATAAGCAATGAATTCTTGAAGTATGTCAATATTAAGATCCACGCTAAGACAGCACCTTATACAATTGACGATTTGGTGGACTCCCATGTATTAAGAAAGCTTCTTATAAAGGATGGGAAATTCTATGTTATAACTCCCATTTCTGATGATTTCAGTGCCTTAGAGGGAACTAACTTGTTCACATTTAAAGGTAAAACCATAAAGCTCCACATAACTGAAGATGTAAGGGATACAGAGAATGTGGTTCTTTTATTAGGCGATGCTATTCTTCAAGATGTATGTAGGATTATTTTGGAAATAATAAATTATCATTATGGAAGGGAAAACAGAATTGATAAAGGAATCTACTTCATTTGATTTAGTGATTCCAGTGAGTGTTGAAAGGAAGATTAGAATTTTATGTAGAGAGATTCCTGATCTTGAGTGGTCTGGTATATTGTTTTATACCACTGAAGGAAGTTTTGATGATGGTTCTCTGAAGATTATATGTGAGGACATCTTACAGATGGATGAGGGAACTGGCACTTATACTGAGTTCCAAACTTCTCCTGATATAGCTACCTATATGGTAAATCATCCTGAATTATGCAATACATACCAAGGATTAATCCATTCACATGCTGGATTCCAGACTTTCTTTAGTGGAACTGACTTGAATACCTTGAAAGTAGAGGGTAGTGACATGGCTCATTTTGTGTCTTTAATAGTCAATAATGAAGGTACTTATACAGCCGCTATAACAAGGAAAATCTTAGTGACTAGCCACATGAAAGAAATCATTCCTACATGGAATGGGAAGAAAGACACTAATGAGTATGAAGTTACTAATGTGGAAATTCGATATCATTTCCTTGGGGTTACCAAGGAAATGCCAGAAACCCCCGCTGATGATGAACTTCTTAATAGAATAGAAGAGATCAGGAAAGCCAAGAAAAAGGCCTTAGCCAATAAGGTTTTCAGTACTCCTGATAATCTTTATAAGATACCTGTACCTAAACCTGTGTCTCTTGAATCTAGGTCTCCTAAAGCTGTTGATGGTAAAATGGATATACTGGTGGACAGTATATTAAGACAGCTTATCTCAGGAACTCCTATAATAAATACCAAAAGGATGGACTTAAAAGCCTGGAGTGAAAACATAGAGAAAATCTACAGTAGGAGATTCAAGGATATACAGAGCTTCTCTAATTGGGCGGATTTCTATATTGATTTCCTTTTTAACTCTTACCAGTGTAGTGACTATGGATATGGTGATAGTGAGGACTTTCACTCTGACTTGGCAGAGGAACTTACTGATGCATTGATCCAATTGGGGAATAATGATTATTTTGATGCTTTTATTGAAATATTGAGTACTTATATTATAGATTATGGACATAACTGAATTAGAGGAATTGATAGACAGTGATGTTACAGCTGAGAATAATGAAGAACCCGTGGGAACTTCTACTCTTATTCCTGACCCCAGTGATTCTCAAATTGAGCTTTTGCTATTACAATTGTCCCAAGGATATCTTAAAATATACTCTATAGTGCCATATGCGGCAGAGCATAATGTCACAGTTACTGATGACGCAGGCAATCTCACTACATATTATACAGTAGCTAATCCCTTACTCTTAAGGATAAAAAGAGCAGCAGAGCAATATGCTGCCAGTCAAGGAGCTGGTGTAAGTCCTAATTCCGCTTCCCTTGAATTTGATGAGACTACAAGCAGGTTCAATGGAGCTATTTGGTATAACAAGATCACTGAACAGAATATAATCCTTGCTGGATTAGGAGGAATAGGCAGTTGGACAGCTGTATTACTAGGGAGAATGAAACCAGCTCTTCTTGGATTGTATGATCCTGATGTAGTTGAAAGGTCTAATATGTCAGGACAGCTATTTGGGGCATCTGAAATAGGATACAGTAAAGCGGTTTCTATGAGAAAGATTGTTTGTTGGCTATCTGATTACTTTCCTAAAGCATTGGATATAAGATATGGGTGGAGTTCACCAGCAGCAGATATAATGATTTGTGGATTTGATAATATGGAGTCTAGACAACTATTCTATAAAAAATGGAAAGCTCATGTAAGAGGCTCAGAAGACAAGAAAAAATGTCTTTTTATAGATGGGAGATTAGCCGCTGAAAGTCTGCAAGTATTCGCTATTACAGGTGATGACACCAGAGCTATGGAACTTTATGAAGAGAAATGGCTGTTTAATGATTCTGAAGCTGAAGCTACTGTTTGTTCTTATAAACAGACTTCCTTCATGTCTAATATGATAGCTTCCATTATAACAAATATTTTCGTAAATTTTGTGGCTAATCAGTGTGATCCACCTTTCCCTAGAGAGGTTCCCTTCTTTACTGAATATGATGCTGCTACGATGTTCTTAAAGATTGAATCATGAGTATTAGTAATCAATTTGAAAATACCCTCAGATCTATATTCAATATTCCACATGTTATGGAGGAGATGTATGTCAATCCTGGAAACCTCATTAGTGAATTTAGTTATGGGGATGTATGGCAGTCTTTTATCAGTGTGGATTGTAGGGATTTTAATAGTTTAAGAATACCTCTGTTTCTAAGTGGTTTCCGCAAAATCAACTCCGTTATAACCACTAATCTTAAATCAGACACAGGGTGGAATCTAGAGTACCTAATGGTGCCCTTGAATCTAGGTAAATATCGTGCTGATGCTATTAAGAGTTTCAGGTCAACTCTTCAGATGATAAAGGGGATGAATGAGGCTAAGCCTAATTTTGGGAATCTTCTACACCAAGTTAAAATAAAGGATACTATTTATTATGGAGGTAGAGGAGCTTACTTTGATTCCAGTGGAAATCCCCTACTTATGGTAATGTTGGAATGTGGTATGCAGGAGGGATATCATGTTATAGATAGCAATTATACGTTGCTAGTTAAAAATTGTTTCATGTATATCCATCCTAGGGTCTATACATCAAAGGGAATACTGGAGAAGTATATAGTATCAAAGATAATACCTTATGTGATTACCAATTCTTTCCATATAGGAACTTATAACTCATTTGTGTCATCTTTCAATAATATGTACTCTCCAATAGTTATAATAACTGACTTTGACTATATGTTCCACAGGCCTATTATAAATGAGAATACCACTAATGAAGGACTCAGTGACTTGTTAATGGCTAATGTAGATAGTGTTGATAGATTCACATGACACTAAAGGAGTACTTTGGAGATTGGTTGAAGGTATTTGACTATAAGGAATTCAATAGAGTACTTGCACAACTTAACGCATTATACAGAACAAAATTAATATGCCCTAAGAAAGAAAATGTCTTTAGGGCATTTAATCTTTGTCCTTATAATAATTGTAGGTGTATCTTTATTGGGTATGACCCTTACAATGATATTTATGAAGGAGAACCTAGAGCCACTGGTATTTTGTTTGGAAATAATAAAAATATCAGTGAAGACAAGTATTCTCCTTCATTAAAAATTGTTAAGAACGCCAGTATAGATTTGTGTATTCCACATAATTGTATTACCTTTGACCCCACATTGGAGAGCTGGGCCAAGCAAGGAATCTTGATGATAAACTCAGCTCTTACTGTTGAGGCTTGGAAGCCAGGTTCACATCTAATGCTATGGAGGAAATTCATTTCCACCATGCTTAGTAATATCTCACAAATAGAAACTGGAATGGTGTATGTGTTATTTGGCTCTGAAGCTAAGACTTTCAAGCCTTACATAGGAAAGAATAACACTATACTTGAGGAGAACCATCCAGCTTACTATGCTAGGATGCATAAAGAGATGCCCCCAGGAATATTCAGGGAGATTAACACTATTTTAAAACGTATATATAATTATCAAATTAGATGGTTTAATTATGAAAACAATGAAGAGGAAACACATTACTATTAATTGTCATTCAGTGGATGGATCTTCAACTGAAGAGGCTGAAAAGTTCTTAGTGGAACTGTTCAAGAAGATGGGAATACTCGAAGAAGAGGAAGAGGAAGAAGAAAGAGAAGCTGATAAAGTCATAGACCACTTAGCACATAGGTTGGAAATAGATGATCCAAGTGCCTTAGAGGATCTGTTAAGTTGGATAGACAATGTTTCTGAGCTTTCTACTTTCCTTATTTTGGCTAAGGAATATGCTCTAATGCATAACTCTGGTACTCCTAAGGCTGATGAGTATTATACTTTTAACATACTTAATGGATGTATAATAAGAATTAAGGATGTAAAAGAATCAGTCCTTAAACAGGTTCCCTACTTCAAAACTGTAGAAGAGGCTAAGAAGTGCAAAGAGGTATTATATCCTTGGTGGGAGAGTGTATATGGGGAATAGAAAGATTAGGGGAGCTACTAAAACTAGCTCCCTTGGTATCACTTTTAAATCTCAGCTTGAGAAGAGTCTCTATAAAGTACTTCTTGAAGAAGGTTTTAAGCCACAATATGAACCTAAGACTTTCATTATATGGGAAGGTTTTAAGTCAGTAACCCCCTTTTATGATAAGGAAACTGACAAGCAACATGAGAAAAGAGACCCTAAAAGTCCTAAATTGCTCTCTTTAAAAAGTCCTATAATACAGCCTATTAGATATACTCCAGATATATTTCTGGAGTATAGGGGGATAGAAGTGTGGATAGAATGTAAAGGTTTTGAAAATGACCTTTTTTATATAAAGAAGAAAATGTTTAGAAAGCTCCTTGATAACTTATTCTATTCTACTGGAAAGAGGTCTTTATACTTTGAGATTTACTCAAAGAGACAATTGTTTCAAGCTATAGATATCATAAAAAACTATGGACAAGAGTTTAATAGCAAAACTGACTAGGGAAGCCTCTGTTACTCCTGAATTGCAGGACAATGATAATATCTATAAACTTAGGGATAATGTTAAGGATACTATAAGAGCTGTAAAAAGGAGATTGGGTCTATTGCAGACCCTTGAAGCTGAGATAGATTTTGAGATAACTTTAAATCATTTAGATGATGAAGAGCCTTAAGGAAATAAGTTGGGAGGTACCTGAGGATATCTATAGGCAAGATCCAGCACTAAGCTATAGTACATTAGCTAGGTATGAGAGAGAAGGATTCTCTAGTCTTGATAAACTATTTGATAAAGTGGATACACCCTCTCTATTGTTAGGGTCACTGGTTGATTGTTACATAACTGGAAGTACTGAAGAGTTTGAGAAGAGATTTCTCATAGCTGATTTCCCTTCTATACCTGATAGTATTATAGCTATAGTGAAGGAGTTATTTAAGTGGTGTAGTACTACTAATAAGACATTAGGATCTATAAAGGATGATTTCATTATTCAAATAGCTTCAAAATATAACTACCAGAACAACTGGAAGCCAGAAACAAGGGCTAAAGTAATTAAAGAGAAGGGAGCTGAATATTATAGTCTTTTATACCTTGCTGGAGATAAAGTGATAGTAAGCACTGAGATGAATAATACAGCATTATCTATGGCAGGGGCACTTAAGGATAGTGAGGCTACCCAGTTTTACTTTGAGCCAGATAACCCTTTTGATTCATCAGTGCAACGGTTTTATCAGTTGAAATTTAAGGGAGAATATGAGGGTATTCCTATAAGATGCATGTTTGATGAATTAATAGTTTTACATGATGAAGGTGTTATTATTCCTGTAGATTTGAAAACTACTAAGGATGTAACTACTTTTGAAGATTCCTTCTATACTTGGAAATACTTTATACAAGCTCAAATGTATGCAGAAATACTTAGGCAAAATATTAAGGATGACCCATACTTTGGAAAATTTAAAATTTCTGAATATAGGTTTATCTGTGTAGATAAAAGAATATTTATACCTATAGTATATAAGTTTCCTAACACATTTGGTAAAACTCCTATATGTTATAAAGGAACTTGGTACAGGAATTGGAGAGTTGCACTAAAGGAACTTAATTGGCATTTAAGACATCCCGAAGTGAAGATACCCTATAAGATGTATGTAGATTATGTTGCAAATAAGGGGGTACTTGAATTGTCTAAATACCTAGATGGATATTTAGATAATGATTACAAGGAAACAGATACACCAGATTGTGATATAGAATGGAAGGATGTAGTAGGATACGAAGGATATTACAAGGTAAGTAATACTGGGAGGGTAATTAGATTGGAGAGAAAAATATGGAGTCCAAGAAATAATGCTTGGAGCACTTTACCCGAAAAATTATTACCCTTAGAAGCTACTACTAGTGGCTCTAATAATATTCCTTATGTTAAGGTAACTCTGACTAAGGATGGAGAAGTTAAACATTATTTTGTTCATAGGTTAGTAGCAGAGGCATTTATTCCTAATCCTAATGGATATGCAGTTATAAACCATAAAGATGAAAATAGTTTAAATAATAATGTATCTAATCTGGAGTGGTGTACTCAAGAGTATAACACTAATTATGGAAATAGGAATACTAAAGTAAGTATTCAGTTGGGAGTACCGATAGACCAATATGATATGGATGGGAATTTACTGAATACTTTTAGGAGTGCTGCTGAGGCCTGTAGGCAACTTAATTTTCCCCCAAATAGGCAGTCTAATATATCTGCTGTATGTAGAGGGATTAGAAAATCAAGTTTAGGATATATTTGGAAATTTCATAATAAATAACTATGACAATAGAAGAATGGCTTGATAATAACCAATTATCACTTGATATATGGCATAAAAAGTATCAAGTTGACAATGAGGATTTTGAACATTGGCTTGATAGAGTAAGTGGAGGAAACAAGGATATAAGACAACTTATTCTTGAAAAGAAATTCCTGTTTGGGGGTAGGATACTTGCAAGTAGAGGAGTAACTGACAGAAGGGTTACTTATAGTAACTGTTATGTAATTGCACCTCCAAAGGATAATATTGAATCTATCTTTGAAACTGCAAGTAAGTTAGCAAGAACTTATAGTTATGGAGGGGGCTGTGGTGTCGATATTAGCAACCTTAGACCTAAAGGTACTATAGTCCATAATGCAGCTAAAAGTACATCAGGTGCTATAAGTTTCATGGACTTCTATAGCTATGTTACTGGTCTTATAGGTCAGTCAGGCAGACGTGGGGCATTGATGATTAGTATCAGCTGTAAGCATCCTGATATTGAGGAGTTTATTAATCTTAAAACTAAAGCTGGAGTATGTGAAAAAGCTAACATAAGTATCAGAGTATCTGATGAATTTATGGAAGCTGCTATACAGGATAGGGATTGGATAACTGAGTTTACAAGTCCTGAGACTGGTACTATAACTAAGACTTTCAAGGCAAAAGATTTGTTAAAACTCCTAGCCAAGAGAAATTGGGAGTGGGCAGAACCTGGATTATTATATTGGGATAGGATTGCTCATTATAATATGCTTGATAATGATAATGCTTTTGTTTATGCAGGGGTCAATCCTTGTGCCGAGGAACCCCTCCCAGCTGGGGGCAGCTGTTTGCTTGGCAGTATTAACCTTAGTGAATTTGTAACCAGTCCATTTACTGATAAAGCTAAAATAGACTGGATTGGTCTTGGAGTAGCAGTATCAGTAGCTGTATCAGGTCTTAATGAGGTACTTGATGAAGGTATGATGTTACATCCTCTTCAAGAGCAAAGAGACTCTGTAAATAAGTGGAGACAAGTTGGCTTAGGTACAATGGGATTAGCGGATATGCTGATTAAATTAGGTATCACTTATGGTTCTAATAAAGCTCTTGAGATAACTGAAAGAGTATATAAGCTTATAGCAGTAGTAGCTGTGCAAGAATCTATCAAATTAGCTACTTTTTCAGGATGTTATCCTATGTGTGATAAGGAGAAGTTAGCTGATTCCTCGTTTATTAAATCATTGAATCTTCCAGATGAAATGATTAGTGATATAAGGACTTATGGATTAAGAAATAGTCAGCTCCTTACTTGTGCCCCTACAGGTAGTATTGCTACTATGTTAGAGGTAAGTACTGGAGTAGAGCCTAACTTTGCATTGAAGTATACAAGAAAGACTCAATCCTTGAATGGTAAAGACACTTATTATGAGGTACTTGCTAAGATAGTTTATGATTATATTGGTGATAGATATGGTGAGGATATAAAACTCCCTGATTACTTTGTAGAGTCTAAGGATATTAAACCTATTGATAGGATAAAAATGCAGGCAGTATTACAGAAATATACTGATGCAAGTATCAGTTCTACAATAAATCTTCCTAAAGAGGCTACAATAGAAGATGTGTATAACATCTATGTAGAGGCATGGAAGCATGGGCTTAAAGGGTGCACAGTATATAGGAGTGGATGCTTTAGGGAAGGTATCCTTACTACCAAAAAGCCTATTAGTATGCAAGCTGTAGGTGCTCCTAAAAGACCTAAAGAGCTTCCTTGTGATATCCATAAGGTAAAGGTGAAAGGAGAGAACTTCATAGTATGTGTAGGCCTATATAAGGAGAAACCATATGAGGTATTTGTCTTTAGGCTCAAGAATGACATAGAGCTTACTGATACAAGAGGAACTATAACCAAGCTCAAGAAGGGTGTATATAGCCTTGAATCAAAGGATTTGATAATAAATAATCTCCTTAATACCGATATTACTGTTGAGGAGAAGGCTGCCACTCTGTATAGTTCTATGCTTCTTAGGCATGGAATCTCCCTTAAGTATATTATCAAGACAGCGAAGAAGGTCAATGATAATATAATCTCTTTCAGTAGTGCCATGTGTAGGGTACTATCTAAGTACTTACCTAAGGATACTGGAGAATCCTGTCCTGAATGTGGTGAGAAATTAATTAGGACTGGAGGATGTGTCTCATGTCCTTCTTGTGGTTATAGTAGATGTGAGTAATTATGGGAAAATCAAAATTGACATTGAAAATAGGTGAGGAAGAATCCTCCTATGAATGGGAACATGAGGACATGGCAGTGGGAGATATATTATCAGCCCTTAGGGGAATGCTGATGTCCCACGCATATTCTGATGTATCCTTTGTTAATGTAATTAAAGATTTAGCTGAACAATATGAAACTGAAGATTAAAGTAAAAGTATTAACAGAAGGATGTATGCCTCAAATAAGTGAAAGTGGTGACTGGATAGACCTTAAAGCTGCCCAAGATGTAGAAATCAGGGCATCTCAAGCAGGGACTCAGTATCAACTTTCCAATGTTAAATATAGAGATGTCACCATCCCTGTTACTTATATCCCTTTAGGAGTGGCTATTCAGTTACCTAAGGGTTTTGAGGCTATAGTAGCATCAAGAAGTGGAAGTCCCAAGAAACTGGGAGTATTCATTCCTAGTGGACAAGGAGTTATAGATAACATCTATAATGGAGATGAAGATGAATGGCAATATATAGCTTCTCCATTGACTAATACATATATTCATAAGGGAGATAGAATATGTCAATTCAGGATTCAGTTGAGTCAGAAGGCTACTATATTGCAGAAATTGAAATGGCTTCTCAGCTCTGGGATAGAGCTGGTGCAAGTTAATTCCTTAGGTAATAACAACAGGGGAATGAATGTAACTGGAGTTTAATTTTATATGGTTTAGATTAATATGGATTTTTCACTAATATGGGAGATAGTTAAAGTATTGCTAATGGTTATTGCAGCAGTAACATTAGCTTGTATAGTAGATTTTGCTAGAAGTAAGAAAAACAAGATGTCCTTTAGGGAATCAATGGATTTAACAGAACTTCCAGTGGTTACTTTTAGGCAAGATGGTAAGGATAAAGTCAATTTCCTTCTTGATACTGGTTCTTCTCTTTCAGTCATAAATGAGTCTATATTGAATGTAATAAAGCACACTGATCTTGAGTGCACAAGCTCTGTTTATGGCATGGAGGGGAATAGTGTAGAGACTTCATTAGTAAGTATTCCATTGAAGTATAAAGATACTGATTATGTGGAGAACTTTCAGGTAGTTGACATGAGTGCTGCCTTTGACAAAGTAAAGAAAGAAAATGGAGTAACAATTCATGGGATACTTGGTAATTCCTTCTTTGTAAAATATAAATATGTACTGGATTTCAAAGAGTTGATAGCATATTCAAGATGATATATCTGGTCACTAATAACCAAGAGCTATTTGAATCTGAGGACTATAAAATAATAGGGGTAGACGAAAGTCTATCCCTATTAAGTTCCTTAGATATAGTAGGTCTTGATACTGAAACCAGTGGATTAAGTTGCCATAAGGACAAGCTATTATCTCTTCAGCTTGGTTGTTATGATTTTCAAGTAGTCGTTGATTGTTCTACTATAGATGTAAGACTGTATAAAGACTACATTGAATCAGATAGATTATTTCTATTCCATAATGCCAAATTTGATTTACAGTGGCTATATAAGTACCACATAGTCCCCTGTAATGTCTATGACTTATTCTTGGCTGAGAAAGTCATGTGGAATGGCTATCCTGTCAGATTAACTCCTGAAGTGTGGGACAGGATTCAATGTCCTAGATATGATTATGTACCCGCAGACCCTAAGAAGAAGGGTTCAAAAGCAAGCTATGTCTTATTTATGAACTTAAAGAAGTTAGGTGAGATGTATCTTGGAGTAGAACTTGACAAGTCTATAAGAGGGCAGATTATCTATAAGGGTCTTGTAGGGGATGTAATTGTATATGCTGCAAATGATGTTAAGTACCTTGAGAAAATAAGGGAACTTCAGCTTATGCAACTAAAAAAGCAAGGACTATTGACAGCTATAGATTACGAGAATAGGGCTATACTCCCTATTGCCTATATGTGCTTCTGTGGCATTAGGATGAACAGGACAAGATGGGAGAAGAAGATGGAGCATGACCAAACTATCCTTGATGGTATTGTTGATGAAATGAATAAATGGCTTATAGAGCATGAGCCTGATTCAAAGTATATCAAGATAGACAGGCAAGGTGATTTGTTCTTAGGTTTTAATACTGAGCCACAAGTAACCCTTAACTGGAATAGCTCTAAGCAGGTTATTCCCCTATTCAAGAAGTATGGAATTGATACTACAGCCCTTGATAAAGCTGATGATGAGGATAAAGACAGTATAGGAGCTAAGGTACTTGGTCCACAAAAGGATAAGTGCAGTCTCATTCCCTTGTATATAAGGTATAAGGAAATGAAGAAATTATGTAGTACCTATGGAGCAAATGTGCTTAAGCAGATTGACGAAGTAACAGGTCGGCTATATACTAACTTTAATTCCTTAGGTACTGATACAGCAAGAATAAGCTCAGGAGGCAAGGATAAAGCAGCTAAAATTGATTATGTTAATATGCTTAATATGCCAGCTGATGCTGAAACCAGAGCTTGCTTTATTGCTGAAGAAGGCAACAGATGGATAAGCATTGATTATTCGGGTCAAGAAACTTACATCTTGGCTGATGTAGCCAATGATAAGGCTATCATTGAGGAACTTACCAATGGCAGTGGAGATATTCATAGTTTGACTGCTTATATGTCCTATAAGGAAATACCCAGAGATACGCCTATTAAGGATATAAAGAAGCTTTATCATCATTTGAGAAATGAAGCTAAAGGTATCGAGTTCGCCATTAATTATGGTGGTGATGCCAATACTATATCCAATAATAAGGGAATACCTATTGAAGAAGCAAAGGTTATTTACAATGACTATATGTCAGGTTTCAAAGGTATAAAGAGGTATCAAGACTTCTGTAGAAAGGATGTAATGCAGAAGGGTTATATACTCTTAAATCCTATTGTGGGATATAAGGCTTACATCTATGACTTCAATTGGATGCTTAAAGTAAAGAGTAAGTTTAGAGAGCCTGGATTTTGGGACTACTATAGAGAGATGAAAAGAGATGCACCTGATTGTGATACTGTAAAAATGGTTAAGGAATATTTCAAAAGGAAATCAGATTCCGAGAAACAATCTATTAATTACAGAATACAGCATACTGGCGCATTGTGTTATAAGGTAAGTATGGTGAACTTCTTTGAGTATCTAAGGCACAATGACTTACTGTTCAAAGTATTGATTACTGTGACTCCTTATGATGAAATCAACTGTGAGGCTCCTGAAGAGATTGCAGAAGATATAGCTCAAACTCTATATGATATAATGGTAAAATCAGGAGCTTATTTTGTGAAGAAAGTTAAACTTGATGCAGATATTAGTAGACTGGAAGATGGAACCTTACCAACCTACTGGATCCATTAACCTAGTTATTAAAAATGCTAAATGAAAAGAAATGAAAGAATTAAAAGTTATAGAAAGTATATCTGATCTCATGACAGGAGACTTAGTTACTTATATTGGAACTGAGGGTTTGAAAATTCCTGGGTTTACACCTTTTAAGGAGTATTATATACAGGGAAATGATGGGTATGAAGTGATTCTTATAAATGATAATTCTGAGATATGCAAAGTAAATTTTGATAATATCAAGAATCAGTTCAGGTTACCTGTAGATAAAGAAGATAAAGTAAATCATCCTTCCCATTACACTTGGCTAAAGGAAAAGTGTGGTATTGAAGTTATTGATATAATAAGGCATCTTGACTTTGACCTTGGTAATAGTATAAAGTATATCCTAAGAGCTGGTAGAAAGCCTATTGAGACTGAGAATAAATCAGATTTCTATGCTGGAACTATACAGGACTTAAAGAAAGCTGTGTGGTATTTAAATGATAAAATTAAGATGCTTGAAGAAAATGAAAGATAACTTTATAGTAGTACGGTGGCCTGCTATTCGAGAATTGATGAATAAGGAAGGCTTTAAGGATAATGCAGAGCTTATTGAGGATGAGAGGTATTATCAACTCTATGGAGATAGTGTTTATTTCGTAAATAAAGAATGGTATAATAAAGTAATGAATCATGGTAAATAAAGAATGTATAAATAATGAAAGTGATTGTCATGTTCCTCCCGTGAATAAAAAGCTCTGGATAATAGAGTTTGAAATCAGGAATGATGGCAGGGGATGTGCAGTAGTAAAGGCTGGTAATCCTAATGAAGCAAGCAGGGTACTTAGATCTGAGGGACTATATAATGGTAATCCTATAGATTATATGATCTATAGAATTGAAGAGATAGTACCTTCTCCTGAAACAATGCTTATTTGTGAGCAAATAGTTAATAAGGAATGAAGCAGTTTACACAGAGAGAACTTATTAAGATATGTATAGCAAACGGTTTCCACTTTGAAAGAATGAGTGGAGACCATGCTGTATATATCAATAAGGAAGGAAGACATATCAGTATTCCCAATCATCTCAGGTGTGTAATAGCTCAGTGTCTGATAAAGGAAAATAATTTAGAAACCGATTTAAAAAAACTTAAAAGGGAAAGAAAAATGGATAACTATCCTACTATGTCTCAAATTGAAGAGAGTAATGCTCCTTGGAATGACTCTAAGGAACCTAAAGAGGTTGAAGTTATTGTAAGTATGACTATCAGTAAGGTAGTTAAAGTACAGGTCTCTGATTATGAAGTACTTGACAGCAAGGATGAATATGGTCAAAATGAAGTGGATTTTGATAACTGTGATTTGAAAACTGCTGTAGAGGAACAAATCACTCTTCCTACTGATGTCTGTGAAGGTTGGTACATTGATGAGTTTGAAGCCCTAATATCATAAAGTATGAAAGTATATAAGGTAACTTGTTGTAATGGCAGTACCTCTCTTGTAGTAGCTAAAAGTTTTGGTGAAGCTGAGGATAGGTTTATCAAGAAACATAGATTATTTTCTATTGAGAGTATAGAAATACTTGACTATGAAGTAATTTAGGATCAAAAGGAGCATAATATGATTCCAGAAAAGTTTAAATATTATAATTGCTATGATGATGGTAAAGTTACTCCTAATAGACAATATAAAGTTCTTATAACAGATATAATTCCTAAAGAGGAGGCTTGTGAGGAACTACTGCACTATTGTGATTTAGCCTTAAGGGATTATTCCAAGCTTTATGATAGTAATTATAATACTATTGTAATAGGAATATCTTATGAAGAACCTATTCCAAAAATTGAAATATTTCTTCCTACTACATATGGTAAATGGATGGGAATTGGTGAATATAAGAAAGATTCTGATAGTATGAACACTTACTGGTGTAGTGGAGTGCTGGATGTTGATGGAAAACTTACAGAGCAATTAGAAAAGTCTTTAATTTAAATTCATTTGATTATGGTAATAACTAGAGGATTATATCGAGTAGTAATAGAAGACTATTTTTCTTATAATGTAGTAGCTGATTCTCTTGATGAAGCAATAAGTATTATGAGAAAGTGGAGAAAGGACTGCAAGATTACCAGTGTAAACAAAAGTAATGATGATATAGTATTAACTAAAGAGGATGTGCAATGAAACTTATAAAACCATCATTTGAAATCTGGGAACAAGAACCTGGATTAGAAGGAATATATAAAGTCATTGAGAGAGCAGGACGTGTATGTTATAAGTCGGAAGATAAAATAACAGAAGATTCAGCTAAGCCATTTGTAGATAGAATGGTTAAAGCAGGCCACGGAGCTATGCTAGAGCATAGTACTGTATATCTCAAAGTACCTAATGAAGGACTACTTAGGAACTTTATTGATAATACCCCTTCTCACTTCAACTATGAGTGGTGTAGAACTAATCCTGTAATGGATGAGGATAATAATGTTTATATTACTACTAACTATAGACATATTATAGAACATAAGTTAGAGGATTATCTAAAGTATATCTGTAAACCTACAGAGTTTCATGAGAAGAGAATCACTGTTAAGTTTATTCTATCTAGAAGTATAGCTCAGGAGTATACAAGGCACAGGATGTTCAGCTTTGCTATGGAATCTCAAAGATATTGTGCATATAATAGGGATAAGTTTGGTAATGAAGTTACCTTTATTATTCCTTGCTGGTTAAATTGGGATGAGCAAGTTATTCACAGAGGAGATTTTGAAAAATCAGGAAGTGGTTCAATGGATAGTTATATATTTGTTAATTCTCTTCTTGATGCTGAAAGCTCTTACTTAGACTTAGTTAAGGAAAACTGGAAAGCCCAACAAGCAAGAGAAGTGCTTCCTAATGCTTGCAAGACAGAGTTAATAATGACAGGATTTGTGTCTGATTGGAGGCATTTCTTTGAATTAAGATGTGCTACTAATGCCCACCCTCAAGCTAGGGAATTAGCTATTCCTTTAAGAGAAGAGTTTATCAAAAGAGGATATATAACTAAATTAGAATAATCAATGTTAGAAGCACTTAAACTCCTACTTATGAGACATAAATGTCATCATGATTGGGAGTTACATAAACAGATAGTAAGGGAATCAGAATTAGGAATCTGCATTATCTACTATTTTATATGTAAGAAATGTGGTAAAATCTCTAAAAGAAAAGTCTATCAATGAACCTGAAAGACCTATATTTAAATGGAGATAAGGAAGTAGTAAGATTTAAAAGTATCTCTAACTTCCTTAATTACTGCTATGCTCGAAAACTCACTAAAGAAAACAGCGAGACCTTTTATGACTCTCAAGATGAGAGGATGTATCTTAAACCCTGTAAAGAAGATTTACATACTGATAAATAAAATAAAAGAATGGAAAAGAAATATGAAATTTTAAAAGACCAATCTATTACCTTAAATGGTCATACCCTATATCGGATAAAACTATTGAAGCAGATTTCTAATATGTCTCCAGGTACACTAGGAGGGTTTATTGAAAGTGAAGATAACCTTTCTCAGGAAGGAGATTGTTGGGTGGCTGAGGAAGCGGCTGTTTATGGCCACTCTAAAGTTATGGAGAATGCATGGGTAGAAGGGAGTGCTAGAATATCTGGTTTTAGTATTATACGTGGAAAGTGCTTTATAGCAGGGTCTCCTGTAATCATTAATTCAAAAATCAAGGGAAACTCCACAGTAAGAGGAAGAGCCGTAATAAAGGACTCTTTACTACATAACCATGCTTCAGTTAGCGATAAAGCAGAGTTATATTATGTTAGGGTTTATGGGCTTTCCACTGTAAGAGACTTCGCTACTGTGACAAATACAGATATTGAGGGAGATGCATGTATTAGTGGAAGGGTTTGTATTAAGAAGGACCTCGACTATACAGTAATCAAGAATTTTTGGAGTTCTGGCAGGATTATCACCTATACCAGACCTAATAGAATGTGGAGGACTGGTTGCTTCCTTGGAACTGGTGAGGAACTTATAAAGAAAGCTTATAATGACTCAAAAGAAAAGGGAGAGCAATTTAAGTTACTTGTTGAGTATGTTGAGAAAGCCTATGCATTAAAGGAAGGGAAAGGGAAAGAACCCCTACTAAGTAAATTACTTAGATTTTTAAAGATAGTATGAAAATAATTTATACTACTCAAAAGCTAGCATATCTTTTACATGAAGAATTTATTAAAAGGAGATACTTAAAATGACATGTGAAATATTATTCTTTGTAGCTATAACTTGGTGGGTATCTGTACTCTTTGCTCTACTCATAATTATGGTAGATGATGAGGTTGAGATAAGTAATCTGGTAGTATTTTTATTTCCAGCTAATCTTATCTTTGTGATAAAGTATTGGTGGAAAGCTATTATTAAATCTATAAAATCATAAATACAATGCAAAAGGATTTTAACATAATACTCCCTGAAGGAGTTAAGATAACTGATATACAATCAACAATTAGTGAAAATAGAACTGTTGCCACAATCACTATGTGTCTAAAAGAGGAATATACACCAAAGAATGGTGATTTTGTGAGAATAGCAGGAAACTTGCAAGAATATATAGCAATTTATAATATAGAGAGGGGTACAAAATGGCAAAAGCAAACTAAGCTACTCTTTCATGCATTACTAGGTAAGACGGATGAAAAATTAGTAATAAATGATTGGATATTCAGTAGAGAGGTATTTCCTGCCACTACAGATGAAATTCGTAAGCTTGAAGAAGCCCTTGCTAAAAAGGGGAAGAAATGGAATCCTGACAAGAAATGCATAGAGGACTTGCCGAGGTGGAGGGCGGAAAATGGTAGATTTTATTTTTACCTAAATTCAGTACTCGTACCAAGTATGATCCAAGATTTCTATATGAATTCCGATGATAATCTTTATGCTATCGGAAATTACTTCAAGACCAGTGAAGCTGCCGAAAAGGTAGCCTCACAGATACGGGAGATATTCAAGAACTCAAAGGCTGATGACTATGGAACGCAAAATAGGAGAGATGAAGCCACTTGAGCCTATGTCTGATAGACAAGCAATGCAGGAACTAATAAATTACATTCTTGGTAAAGATTGGTATGTTGTAGACCCACTAAGTCAAGCCCAAGTAACTGCGATTGCCGTAGAAGAAATAAAGAGGAAGTGGGATATGCTGACCAATAAAAAGCTAAAGGATAAATGGAATAACATAATTGATAAAAATTAAAGAAGGAATAAATTATGTTTTTATCAATTATCATTGGAGTTTCACTAATCATTGGAGTTTTATTTATCATTGGAGTTTTGATACTTGCAGTTAACGTCAGAATCTGTAAGAAGTGTAAAACTATAAATTTTATAGAAACTTATGGACATAGAGATTGGGAAGTAACTACCCACCATTACTTCTGTAAATGTAAAAAATGTGGTAAAATACTTTGTGATGAAGTAAGGACTAAGTCAGATTAATTATAATTATCTAATAGTAAAAATCGTAATGGAAACAATGTAAATGACAAAATTATGACTAAGCAAGTATTATCAATCGAGCAGATGCAGCACCTGCAAGAGCTGGGGCTGGACATTAGAATACTGGGAGAGTTTTACCATGACTATATCAAAGGATTTGATTTTTAACAAGAAAGATACTTTGATGATTGGATAAAGGTTAGTAATAAGAAGGAACTGTTATACTATTAAAGTAACTTAGGAGGAATAAACTATGCATTACGCTAAAAGATATATTGTTTATAAGAATCCTGTTAGCTCTCCTGATGATTATTACAATGTAGAGTCTAATACTATAGATGATATTATTGGCGTTTTTAAGACAAAGGAGGATGCACAATATTATTGTGATAAAGAGAATTTGTATTGTATAAAAATTAAAGAAATAATAATACAGGAATAAACTATGTGGATTGCTCGTGACAAAAATGGTGAGTTGTGGCTTCACAAGGAAAAACCCGCAAAGTTTCAGAATATTTGGTGCTCCGTTGGTGACGAAGAAAAGCTTTCTCTTGTGGACAAAAGCTTCTTCTCAGAAGTTCAATGGTCTGACAAGGAACCTAAGAAACTTATTTTAAAATCCATAGAAGATTCTCACAAGTTCTTTCAAAACAAGAGTTGTAAGTATTTTCCTTGTCACTCTAATATAAGTGAAAAGGACTTTAACTGTATGTTTTGCTACTGCCCTCTATATAATAAGAAAGAGTGTGGGGGTAATTATCGGATATTAGAAAATGGGATAAAAGATTGTTCAGGTTGTGTAATACCTCATGGTAGAAATTCTTGGGATATAATCCAAGAGAAATTAAAGTAGTTATTGAAAATGTAAGGGATAGTAAGTCAAGTACTTATTATCCCTTAATTTTTTTCAATATAAAGTTGTGTATCTCAATTGAAATAATTAATTTTGCACAAACTAATTTAAGAAATTATGAGTAAGACAACTTGTTATACTCCACTTAAAGGAGTAGATGATGTTATAGCAGCTCAAGTACCTTCATGGAATAGTCATTATGTAGCTAATCTTAGGGGTATGTATGAGGAGGCTAAGGGCAAGTCTACTACAGATGTGAATGAGTTATTGGCATTTAGAAGAAGCTTGAATGCCAAGGATGCCAAAGCTCTCACAGACGCCATTACAAATCCAATAGCAGCATATGACCAGCTAAAAGAAGCTTTCTCCACTCAAGAGAGAGTTGATAGGGTTAATATGATAGCTAATACATTCTCAGATGTTGTTGATGCTATACAAGAGAGCAATCCCAGTCTTAGTAGAGAGGACATTATTATGGGCTATACAGACCAGAATGGTAAGTTCCAAGGTGGTCCAGCATTCATATATAATGAGGTTTATAAAACCCTCAAAGCTGAGATGGATGAATATGCTGAAAATGGTTATAAGGAAGAGGTAGAGAAGTACAGGCAGGTATTCAAAAACTGGGGAGCTTTAGTGACTTATGCTAATACTACTCTTAGAGATACAGAAGGTCTTAAGATAGGCACTAGGCTAACCTTTGCTGATTCTTCTACCATTGCTGATTATGATGAGAATACTGCTGTAGAATCATTTGTAGCTGAGGAAGCTCCTAGAGAATCATGGCAGGAAGTGTCAGAGTCTGTAAGTCCTTTTGGAAGTACTTCTATACTAGTAAGAAGACTATTGGGAAGATTATCTGGCTATACTTCCAAGAGGGAGGAAGATTATGATGACCTTGGTCATCTTAGGAGATTACCTGCTGTACAAGTGCATCAAGCACTTATGGAAACTCTTAGAGGTATGCAGAACGAGAGTGATATGGTGGCTATTCTGATAAAGAATATAGATAGTAAGCCCTATATTAGTTCCATACTTGAGGAATTTGCTAAAGACCCTATACTTAGAACCCAGTTCTTTGTAGATTTCAGTAAGGTCTTTCAGTTATACTCGATGCAGAATGAGACAAGAAAGGGAGGTATTATTACATATAAGAATAGTATACTCAATGTCCTCTCAAGGAAGAGTGCCTATAAGAGATATTCAGCGGCACTAGCAACTAGGACTCTCAAGGCTGATAATGCAGTCTTTAGATATGAAGATGAAGGCACTTTGGTAAATGAAGCTAGAGCAAAGCAATTAGCTGATTTTATAGAGAAGTATCTAGGTACTGACCAAGACATCTTCAATAAGTTCAATGAACGAGGATTCTCTAATCAAGATAGAATAGACTTCTATAAAGCTGTACTACCTGTACTTGGTATTACCCTTACTGAATCTGATTATGATGTTCTTGTAAAGGATAACAAGAGGGTAATGTCCCTCAACAGAACTCTTAAAGACCTTCCAGCTATTCTCAGAAAAGCTAAGGATGGCATGAAGTTCCAAGACCTAATTGACCTAAAAATAGGTCAAAAAGCTAGTGAAGGGTATCTAAAGGAGAAGATAGGTAAGATATTCCAAGTTACTGAAAGTCTTGATAATAGTAAGAAGGTACTTAGTAGAGTCAGATTTCATGATAATACCTACTATAGTGATATTCAATCCTCATATCTTGGTAGGTTCAGGGATACTATAGATGCTCTAGCTAGGAAAGGCAACAAAGCAAAACTACGGTCTTACTTAGAGGAGAATTTCTTGAGAAATGATTTCTTTAAAGGCACTAATGGTAAGATATATAATAAGTGGCTTCAAGATCTTTACTATAGCAACCTTCAGGACCAGAAGAGTTTTGCTAACATGTTTACCTATAAAAAGTTCTTAGGTGATGACAATCAGAAATTTGAAGACTTTACAGCTAAAAAGCAAGCCATCACCCTTATAAATGAGTACTTTGCTGAAAGTAAGGAATATGCTTGGTACCCAGTATTTATATTAGGTGATAGTGGAGCCTCTAAATGGATAAGAGCTAAGAGATACACTTCTGACCAAATTATTGATGGCCTATATAATGTTTATCTTCAAGAAAAGATATTCCAAAGAGAGATTAAAGAACTTAAGGAAGGTCTTAGAAAGGATAATAAATCTCTAGGTAGCTTAGCTGAGATAGATGAAACCAAGTTTGGTATGTTACCCTTCTTAAATGATAAGAAGTATAGTAGTCTAATAGACATGTCTAATATTGAACAGACTGTTAAAGCAGCTATTAAAGCTCACCTGAAGGATGCTTTTAATGAATACATGAGTAACCTAGATAATGTAGGTGTTTTAGCTACAACTAAAAAAGGAGACTATAAATATCTTAGTAGCCTAACTAAGTTTACAACCAAAGATAAGGAGAAGCTAACTGGAGGAGATGCTGTAAGGGCTAATCTAATGGATTACTTCTACAATAGTAAATTTGCTACTGTAATGCAGATGCAACTCATGACTGTCAATCCTATATTCTATAAGAATGGAGACAGTACAGATGCCCAGAAGAGATATAAGGAAATTCATTCCTCAGGCAATAGAGTAAGTGTAGAAGCTGTAAATCCTTTCACAGGTGAGAGATTCAGTAACAGAGACTATCAGACTACTGTGTACTTTAATGACGTTGAAGTAAATCCAGAGGATACAAATCCTGAGTTTATGAAAGTTATTGCCAAAGTATATGGTAAGAATAGTGATGTTTATAAGACTTATAGAGACAAGACATCTTTCACTGATGGTCAAGGTTATAGAACTCTTAAGTCTTATAGAGCCGTGATGGGCATGGCTGGTAAGTGGAATAAGAAATGTGAAGATGCTTACAATGAGATTGAAAGTATTAGAGCGGATATTAGGTCACAAGGTGGAGAGATAACTGATGAGCAAGCTCAGAGAATAGCTAACTTAATGGTTACATTCCAACCAATTAAGCCATTCATGTACACACTTGAAAGGTGGAAACTTGGTAATAGTGTATTCCAGATACCTATACAGATGAAATATGCTGAGACAGTTATGATACCTGAGTTGATGCAGAAGGGCAGTAAGCTAAGAGATATGCTTGAATGGGCTGAACAGAAGGATGTAGATGTGGTTGCGGCTACTACTGCTATAAAGGTAGGTTCATTTGGTGCTGTGAATGTGAAGGATGCTACTAATAAGGATGAGTTGAATGCCTCTTTAGATAATGCTGTCATTCATAAACTAAGCTATAATGACTATGTTATTCAGAATAACATTCCTGAGCATATTCAAGGCTCACAGCTATTTGCCACTCAGAGCAGAAAACTGATATTTGCTGGTTTACAGCAGGTTGACGCTAATGGTAACACTATGTACTATGACCACTACACTGATGGCAATAGGGTTAACTTGGGTAAGGGTATGGTCAGGCTCAATGCTTATAACCTCAACAGATTCTATATAAGTCTTATAGCAGCTAATATACTTGAAGACTTTGAGGGATTCTCCTCTACTATAAAAGATCCTGAGAAAGTTAGACAAGCATTAGTTCAGATGACTGTTAATAACAGTAGGGAGACTAGAGATAATCTTAGAGGTTATGGTAAAGGCTTAGAGCATGACTTCCTTCTAGCATTATTTGAAGGTGGTATTGAGCATGATACGGCGGCACTGTTGCTGAGTATGTTCAAGAAGCAAGTTAACAAGCAGAAGATAAATGGAGGAAGTGCGGTTCAGGTATCAGCTTTTGGTATAACTGGCTACACAGAGGACGATAATCTTAAGTTTGTCAAAGACCCTAATAATGATGCTAACATCCTATATGCTGAGTGTGAGCTTCCTTGGGACTTAAGCTATACTGATAGTAATGGTAATAAGGTTGAGTTACAATTCAGCGATTGGTGTAATGCTAATGGAACTCTTAAATTAGGAAGAGTAATTGATGAAAATGATCCACATTATAAGGATTACTTATCATATACTGATAAGGAGGGTAATGTTCATATACCATTAATTGAGGAGAAATTTCCTGGAATACTCTCATTTATAGCATACAGAATACCCACAGAGGATAAGTACTCTATGTTAAACATGAGGGTAAAGAGATTTACTCAGAAGGTCAATGGCGGTGGTACTATTAAAGTTCCCGCTCAAGGTACTACTATTGCTGGATTTGACTTTGATGTAGACAAGCTCTACTTCATGAGAAGAGAGTTCAAGTTCAAAGCCAATCTTACTGAAGATGATATAAGTGAAATATGGAAAGGTATATATAATGAGAATCCCCAAATAAAGCAGGCACTTCTAAATGCAAGAACTCAAGATGAAGATAGTCAGAAATTAGTTACTGAGGTATTCAAGTCTTTTATTCACAGTGAACTTGCTCAAGAAATAGCTGAGACTGAATCTAAGAGAGACAGACTTTATAAATATTGGGAAGAGGCAGGTCTTGAAGGGAGTCCTGAACAGGTATTCAATGACTACCTTATGAAGCATAGGGATAAATATATAGCACTTGATACTTTTGACTTTAGTAAACCTGCATGGGATAAGAGTCAGAGCAGGATAGCTAGAAACAATATGCTAGTCACTCTTATGCAGAAGAGACTTGAAGACCCTCAGACTATAAAGGATAGGACTACTCCTGGTGGATTTACTCATGCAAGTGCTGCTGCTAAGTATATCAGAACTCTTATGGGTATAGATAATCTGAATTATGATTACTCTGACCCTTGGACTATGGTAGTATATAACCAGCAGAACCAAGTAGCTGGAAAGCTGATTGGTATATTTGCTAATCAGAATACCAATAATGCCATTGCTTCATTGATGAAGGAGTTCAGCTTAGTACAACCTATAGCATTTGGTAATCATCCTGATGGACTAAGTAACCTTCTTAATCCTAATGCTCTGACTAAGGAGCTGTTGGCAGCATCTGTGGATGCTGTTAAAGACCCTGTGCTTAACTTCCTTAACTTGAATACTATTACAGCAGATAGTGCAGGTATGTTATGTAGATTGGGGTATAGCTTTGAGGAGATTGGTCTGTTGATGAACCAGCCTATAATAAGAAAACTGTGTGAGTACTGTATGGACAATAATATGTCTGATATAGATACTGCGATAGATAATCTGTTACAGGATTATGGTGCTAAAGGTGACTATGCTGATATGCCATTTTCAAGACTGACTGTAGATGTACTTGCTAAGAATATAACTGACTTTAGGGACAACCCAGACATTATGAATAATAGTAACTATATGTTCAATCAGGCTCAGGTGTTGGAACTATTCAGAAGTATCTATGCTACAGCTAAAGAGGTAGGAGCTTTTGTTACTAATACTAAGTTCACTGCTTCAAATGCAGTTAAGTCTACCTTTGGTGGTATGTATGCTCAGCAGGACAGGGTGATTAGGTATGTGAATAACCTTAAAACCTCAAAGAACCCTAGACTAAGTATTATAGTAAGTGACTTTGTTGATAGTCCTATTACACTAGGTCTTAATATGGATAATGTTGAGGAATATATGGAACAGATACTCAATAATCCTTTTGGATATGAGCAGGTGATGTATGATGCTAATGTCCAAGCTGTAAAGGAACTTGGCAAGTATTATCCTTATGGCAATTCAACATACACTAAAATTAGGAGCTTTATGACTGACCTGACTAAATCAGTACTTGATGAAGCTACTATAGACCAGATACATGAGTATATGCTAAGATATATGATTGGTTTGGATGAACATAGTAAGTTCAATCCTGAATATCCTATCAACCTTGATAATGGGGAGACAGTAAGAGCGGAAGACTACTATACCAAATATGTTCCTTTGAAGGTAAGTAACCTTTTAAGAGCAAATAAGGAATTGAAAAGTCTGCCTATCTTTAACCTACAGACATTTGAGGAAGGTAGTGATGGTAATGTACAAATGAAGATTACTGATAGTGGTGCTTTAACACCTACTCAAAAAGATAACGTAAGAGATAGCTGGGAAGTATTGTTGACTAACCCTGAATTATCTCAGGTAGCTAAAGACCTTTATATGTACTCTTACTACCAGTCAGGATTTGGATTTGGGGTTATAGGATTCAATCACTTAGCTCCATTAGAGTTAAAGTTGCAATTAGACCTCAATGATGAAACTAGTTACATTAGTTTCCTGAACAGTGTGTTGGATAATGACATACCAGTTGATGAGGTTAAGTTCGCTCAAATGTTCTTAAGCACCCATAAGGATAACAATAGACTAGTATATGAGCCTAAATCCAAGCAATATAACTATATTAAGAGTTATGTATATCAGAATAATATGGCAGTAGATAGATTCATATTAGATGTTACTGTTGACAAGAATAAGGTTAAACCTTTTATACTAAGGTCTACCAAAAAGGAGGTACATTATAGACCTGCTATATTGGTAGATGGACTCTTATATGTTGCTAATGGTGCTAATCTTAATAGAAGCACTTCTGGAGCTATGGAGTATAGGCTTGTCAAAGGCAAGGATAATAAAAAGGTAAACTTATCTGATATTAAGGGACCAAAAGAAAATCCTAGTACATCCATTGATGGTGAACCTATTGTTGATATTGATACTATATCTATTGATAATCTGGTGGATGAGTTAATTAAGAGTCAGGTTAAGACTGGTACTTTGATGGCTGAGGAAGCAGAAGAGGCTTCTAGAGGTATAAGAAATAACATCTTACAGACTACTAAAGAAGATGCAAGAAAGCAACTGATTGAGGCTTTACTTGAAGAGTATAAGAAACTTGGTGTATCATGTAAGTTAAATGGTGAAAAGATTTGTTAAGTATGGCAGAGAGTTGTGTATTTAAGCCAACTGTCAGAAATAAAGAAGGTAAAGAAGTGAATAGTAAGCTGTTTGACAGCTTACTTCACTTCTCTTCCAATGACAGGGAATTTGCTAAGAAGTGGTACTTTGTAGGTACTAATGATGAGTTCCTAAGAACCAATGCTAGGCATGTAGAGTACGATGAGAATGGTGAGATTACATTCAAGTCACTTAAGAACCTGGTATCACTGGATATATCTTCTGAGAAGATTATTAATCAGTTAAACAAAGATATAAGCTCTGGAGAGCATGATTATGGAGAGGCAGTATCACTAATGACTAGCTTCAACAATAATAGCCCATATAATGATGAGTATATGGCTACTATAAGTACAGTTGAAGGAGGTAAGGCAAATCTACAGGTTGTTAGAAAGACTACAGCTAATCAGGCAGCTCTTGAAGAGAATCTTACTAATAAAAGTCTGTTTGACAGAATAAAGCAAGCTGTTGAAAGAATAGGAGGAAGTATAGACTTCATAGATGAAAACTATAGCAAGTATGATACTGCTAATGCCAAGAAAGCTGAATCAGGTCTATATAATGTAATCTTCCTCTCTAAGAAAGGCAATCTTACTGCTGATATGGCAGAGGAGGCTGGTCACTTTGCTGTAGGAGCATTAGGTAATAACCCCCTAGTAAAGAGATTGGAGTCATTATGTACACCAGAAGTACAAGAAAGTATATTGGGTGAGCATTACAGGGATGTACAAGGAAGAAAGAATCCTAGGAGAGAGACTGCTGGTTTCCTTGTTAGTCAATATATAATGGATGAGGTAGATCAAGAGTCTACACTTGGCAGACTTACAGGAAGGATAGTGAATCTAGCTAAAAGAATGTTCTATAGACTCACTCTAGATGATGTGGGTAAAATGAAAGAAGAGGCACAGACTATAGCTAAGAATATAGCTAGAGGGTTTATGTCTGGGGAAAATGCAGGTAGTGTTGAACAGGCTTTACAGAATAAAGAGGTATTATATTCTGCTGTTGACTCTGTCCCAGTAAGTTCTTTTAAGAGTGTGATACAGCACCTTAATCTATTAGCTACTGAGATGTCAGCGGTAGATAAGACATTATATAGGAAGTGGAAAGATATTGAGGCTAATACTGCTATAGGCAAATTATTTGAGAATCCATCATTCTTTGCTGATATGGCCGCTGTAGATGGTTTAACTGTAGCATTAACACAGCTGGCAGATAGTGTTCCTGAAATGATTGGTATGCTAGATTCTGTTAACTATAATCCTAATGAAGTTCCAGCTAATGCCAAGAAACTAAGACAGGTAAGTTTGTTTGTACAGCAGTCTATAGCCATTATGGGTATTATAGATAATATGCTTACAAGTAATAAAATTACCCTAAAGGAGGATGCTAGAGATTCTCTTAATAAAGCCTATAAGGATTTAAGCTCACTCATTAAAGGTACGGATAAACTTGAAGTGAATCTATTGAAGAAAGAAAAGAAGTTATACCTAGCTTTCTTAAAGGATATGTACGGAGGTGAATATGTAGAAAGGGCAGCTAGAGTAGTATTCAACTTTAATAAGATGAAACTTGAAAGAGTGGCTGAAAGTAGAGAATATCTGGAAAGAGCTATGGAAAACCTAGATAGAGATGATAACTTTATGAATAGGTACATAGCATCTATGGCTGATAGTAGTGATATTATAAATCAGTTGGCCTATAAAACTAAAGCTTCTGCCAACAAGTTTGCTGATGATAATACTATTAAGGCATGGAATGATATAAGAGCTTTGGAACAAAAAGTCAAGAAGGCTGGTGTGAATACTAGAAGGTTGTTAGAAGTATCAGCTAGGAATGGTAAACTGACAGGAAACTATATATCAAAGTATAATTGGGGTGATTGGGAAAATGATTGGTTTGAGTTTAAGAATAAGTGTAAGGAAGATTTCCTAAGTAACCCGTCTATTGAAGGTAAGACCCAGATAGAAAGAGAGTACTTATGGGATGTATATTTCAGACCTCTTGCTAGGGATTGGCATAAGTCTCACTCAACCTATGATCAGACCACTCAAAGACCTATGCCTAATGATAGCTATAGAAACCATAACTACGATAGCTTGACAGATACTGAGAAGACAGCTCTAGATGATATATTGGAGTTGAAGGGAAGTCTTGATGACCTCCTAATCTATCAGTCTTATAATGGTGAAATGGTTGAGGCAGCTCATACTCATCTTTATAGAATGCCTCAGTTTAGAGGAAGTACACAGAATAGAATAGAGAACCTTAAGATGTCTAATCCTCTTGGAAAAGCAGTAAGTGGAGCTATAAGGCAGAATCTAATTAACGCTTTTACTATTACTAGTGAGGATAGAGATTATGGAAGTGCTATGACCCATAATACTATAGATGAAGATGTATTCTCAGATAAGCTTGACTTTGAAAAAGAGAAAGTTAAGAGAGTTCCTTTATATGGTATTAATAAGCTGAAGGATATGTCAGAACTAAGTACAGATATATTCAATGGCTTACTGCAGTATGCAGCTATGGCTAATACCTATGTAGCTACATCAAGTGTTGTGGATATATTGGAAACAGGAAGAGATGTATTAGCTAATAGAAAAGTTAAAGGACTAACGACAGAAATTAAGAGAAAGAAAGTATCAAATGTATTTGGTAGGTACTGTGATTTCTTGGATGCACAGGTATATAATCTATATGCTAACAGTCAGTTAAAGTTAGGCCAAATAGCTCTTACTAAGGTGATAGGCTTCTTTGGAGGCTTAGCATCAAAAGTATTTCTAGGGGGTAATGTAGCTGGTGGTGTGGTCAATGTTATGACTGGTTTTAATGAAATCACTAAGGAAGCTATAGCAGGAGAAGTATATACACTGGCTGACCTTACCAAGGCTAACTATTTATACTTTAAGCATCTTCCAGAGAATTGGTTAGAAGCAGGTAAGGCTGTAAAGAACAATAAGTTTTCTCTCTTTATGAAGAGGTTTAATGTACAGAATAACCTTGAAACTGAAACTAGAAGGTGGAGTACAAGAGAGAGTAGGCTTACTAGGCTTAATCCATTTGGTAATAACCTAATGTTACCCTATAAGAGCGGAGATCACTATATGCAAACTATGTCTTATTTAGCTGCTGCTAATCACTATAAGTTCATTGATGCTAATGGAAATAAAATGTCTCTGTGGGATGCTTTAGAAGTGAAATATATTGATGAAGATAATCCAAAAGCAGGAAAGACTCTTGAACTAAGAGAGGATGTATTATATATAGATCCTAAGACTGGTGAGCATAGAGAATGGAATCTTGATGATGAGGTAAAGTTTCAAAGCTTATGTAGGGAAACTAATAACAGAATGCATGGTATCTATAATAAGATGGATAGGACAGCATTCCACAATACTTGGTATGGCCAGGCAGCATTAGCCATGAGAGGCTATGCTTTAGGACTTCTCTATAGAAGATTTTCTACTAATCACTATAATATAGCACTTGGTAGGGAATCTGAAGGTAGTTTGGTTACTGCTTCAAAAGTATTTATTAATATGTTTGGAGGTACTAAAAACTTCATACCATCACTAAGAGCACTACTTCTTCCATTTGGAGATAGTGTCAAGAACTCCCTTCTTGAGATGGGATTTTCTGTTGAGCAGTATAGAAATATGAGAAGGAACTGGGCTGACTTCGCTTTGATAGGTATGCTTTGGGTTCTTAAGGCACTCACAGCTAAATCTGAGGATGATGACGATGATGATGATACAGTAACTGGCCTTGTATATTACTTTGCAAGTAGATTGTATATGGAGCAGAATGCCTATAATACTCCTTGGGGTATTTGGCAGGAGCAAAAGAGTGTGTTAGACTGGATGCCTAGTGGAATGTCAGTAGCAGGGCAGATAATGGAAATAAGTAGGTTAATAGTTACTCAGGAAGAGTATAAGACAAGTTCCGCTACCCATGAGAAAGGTGATAAAAAGTGGGAATATAGAGTGGGTACATATATACCTTGGTATAGAAGTACTAGAATACTTGACCATCCTTATGAGTCAGCTAAATCATATGAATATGGTAGGGCTACTTATAAGTAATTCCTATAAAACAATAAAGGCAAGAGAGGTTATCCTCTCTTGCCTTTCTTTTTTTTTATCCTAGGCAGTCAAGCTCATGTTGCTTCTCCTGTTCAGTCCAACTATTGAAGAACTCTTCAATATCTATTGTTTCACTATACTTACTTCTAAGTGCTTCTTGCTGTTCAGGTGATAAACTACTAAAACTTATACCTGTTGGGTTACTTTCTACCTTTATAGGTTTAGCTCCAGCCTTCTTGACTATAGGCTTTCTCTTAGTTCTAACCTTCCCTACAGTAAGCTTACTATCTCTCTTTACCTGAGGTTCTGGTTTAGCTTCCACACTTTCAACCTTACTCTCTGTAGGAGTAATTTCTCCTATCAGAGCCTTTTCAGATTCAGTAAGCTTGTCATACTGTATTGATATAGAAGATTCTGGTATCTGTCCTACTTCTCCTAAAATAGGGTTAGCTTGCTTATACTCTTTATCATTTAACAGTAGTTGATTACCTTCGGCTACTGAGTAGGTATTATTCTTGCTAGGTGCAGGGTATTCTACATGAATAGGTATAATATTAAGTGATTTAACTTTTATACCATATTTACCCTCTAGGAACTGCTTGTATAGTGATAATTGCCTTGAATATTTAGCTGCTTTTTCTTCACTTATATTCTTAGCCCTGTGGGTCTTCATATCAAATATATAGAAGTTTCCCTCTCTATCATAAGCTAGTAAGTCAAGTGTTCCAGCAACTGCTATCTCATGTACCCCTCCATTACTGTCAGTTACTTGTACAGTACCAGTAGCTACAACATCTCTAGGTATTACAGTAAGACCTTGTGCATCTAGGTAATTCTTTAGTTTTTGAAGTTGCCCTACAAATGTTCTCCACTGATTTATAGTAGCATTAGGATAATTTTTAAATATACCATCTTGAATTTTTCCTATAAATTTACCTGCAAAGAAATCCCTCACAAACTCATCAACTCCAGTTCCTATATTAGTAGATGGAGTAATCCAAGGGCTATTAGGGTCAAACCTTTCTCCAGCCTGCTCATCAGCTTGTATAATAGAAGTCACTCTTGCATAGGTCTTACCAGTTTTAGTATTGACATAGATCCTACCATCCTCTGATAATTGTATCTCCTTTGAATCCTCTTCTATCCTATTACTTATCTTTTGGGCTTCTTCCATAGCTGTAGTTACTTCATTCTTAACCTCTTTACCTTCTTCAGTTAATCCAGTATCAGTATCTACTCTCTTACCTGATTGAGTAGTAGCTGTTCCTGTATCTTGACTACTAACAGAAGTAGAGTTATCCGTGTTAACTACTGTAGGAGCAGGATTAGCAGGTACAGGTTCTCTTAAGGCTACTGGACTTGATACTTCAACCCCACTAATGACTCTTTCAAGTCTGTCAATTCCTACTCTTAAGATGTTATCATATATAAGGTTAGTTACATTTTCTTCCTTATAGTATTTAGTGTTAGAAGTATAGTAGCTAGGGTCTTTATCAACTTGCCAGTTAATACCCTGTCTGAAAGAACCACTAGGCATAAGCAGATTAGATAGTATTTCTGCCATATTCTCAGCAGTTACTTCTTTCTCTGTTACACTGTTTACTATTCTCCCTAATTTCTTGTCACCCAAGTATAGGTCTAATCCAAGACTACCATCTACATTAGCAGGTCTTATAGAGTACTCAGCACTTGTTGAGTATATATGTCTTCTCAACATATTGTTGATTCCCTCTATTATAGATAGAGCCTTACTTTCACCAGTGAAGCTAGTACCATCAGAGGTTAATTCTGTCAAGTCATTATTCTTGACAAGACTATTAAGTACTCTTATGAAGTCCCTAGTTCTGCTGTTAAAGTAAATTATATCAGTAGCATTACCTGTTGATAATACCTCTGCAAGGAACTTTCCATTTCTAGGGCTAGTAGTCTCATCCAGAGTCTTAGTCAAGACTGGTATCTCAGATACAGACTCATCTCCTTTCATAGTAGGTAACCTATAGTATAATATAGGTTTACCAGCTTTATTCTTTTTAACAAAGAGTCTGCTTGCAACCTTTCTAACATACTTACTATAAGCTGCATTCCTTCTTATAGGGTCTTGAGTAGCATCCTCAATTATAGCTCTATCTTCTGGAGAGAGGTCATCACTTATAAGTGAAGCAAAGTCTCTGTCAGTTTCTCTTGATGTACTTATATTAAGAGGAGGGCTAGCCACTATTACACTTGAGGTTACTTTTCTGTTACCTGCTGATATAATCTTGTTAGGTTGCTCAATAGCAAGTTGTCTTATCTGCCCTGCTCTGCTGTCTAGTTCAGTTCTTGGCAGTACTCCAATAGGTTGGTATCTCTTATTGCCAATCACTATAGGACCATTACCATCCTCAACTATAGCTAATACTGGCAGATGCTGCTCATCAGTATAAGCAGTGGGGCTATTCTTCATACTCTCCTTGACTCCTGTAGTTATATCATCAAGAGCAGCGTAGAGTACTACTGACCTATTTCCTGACTTTCTACTAAGCTTACCACTTCTAAGGTACTCATCAACTTTCCATTCCCTAAACTTCCTACTAAAGAAACCACTAAAATTACTGTTTATTCTAGCTAATGATATAGTAGGCTTTTGCTGTGGAGCTTCTGTAGGTGAAGTAACCTTTTCAGCTTCTTTCTTCCCCACTTTAATAGCATGACTTGCTTGTTGTAATAAAGAACCAGACCTCTCATTTATGTCACCCCCCTGAGTAGCATTACCTAACAGCTTTACTGCTTCTTTAGCTATAGCTTCCTGTAGCTCTTCTGTAGAGTCATAGTGCCTACTTCCTAGGTTGTTTATCGCACTTATAGCTGCTTGCTTTGCATCCTCCTCATATATAGCACTGGCATTCCTAACTACATTTATAGCTTGCTCTGCTGCTGTAAGTACTTCCTCATTATTATTATTGATGAAGTCATCTGATAATACAGTAACACCTTCACCTTCAGTTTCACTAGGTTGAGTAGGTGTAATGACAGTTTCAGGAGCTTTCTCAGCTTCCTTCTCAGCAGCTATCTGTCTACCAGACTCTTCAAGACTTGAAGTAGCATCATCAGATGCAAATATACCTGTCAGAGGTGCTGGATTATCAGCAGCTACTGGTTTCTCCTCAGCCTCTTTTGTGACTTCCTCTCTTATTTCCTCATTCTTCTTGTAACTCTCTAAAGCTCTCTTATAGGAGTCTACTACAGTTCCTATATTCTCCAAAGAGATTTTCATATTATCTGGCAGCTTTTGGTTAAGTGCCTCAATCCAAGTTACTAAGTTTGACTTACCACTATCATCCGCTGATGTAAGAGCCACTACAGCATTATCATAGTTACTTATATCTACGCCCCTCCTGGATAAGAACTTAGTCATTGCGGCTACTAAGTCTTTATCTTGCTCTGAAATATCACTTAAAGCGTCATTCTTAAGTAACTGATTGTATATTCCCTCAGTAACCTCATCATCCTTCTTATATCTCTGATATAGAGGATTATCCTTTAGAACCTGGTCAAGCACCGCTGCCTCATAATCATCAGCTTCAAACAGAGCATTATCTACAGCTTCCGCAAAAGCAGGGTAGTCCTGTATTTCATTAAGCTTCTTATAGGACTTCTCAGCATCTTTAAGCCTCTTAGTCAATTTTAGTCTATTCTCTATATTAGATAGTATGTTTGGGTTCTTAAGAGCTGCATTATATTGACCTAAGAATGTCATTTGAGCATCATATATTCTAGCGGCATCCTCTACTTTATTCATAAAGTCAGATGTAGCTGCCGTACCCTTCTCTACTAGTCTTGCAATAACATCCTGTTGCTCTTGGCTATACTTTCCCCTATTCTCTGGGTTAAGCATTCTATACCTATCAACAGGATTAAGTGACATAATATCTGACTCACTCAATACAGGTGTAGTTCCCTCTTCAAGTCCCTTAGACAGTCTCTTGTAAGCTGCCATAGCTTTCTTCTTACTGTCTTGAAGGGTCTTTAGTTGCTTATTGAGGGCAGATAGTTTACTCTTTTGCTCATCTGATAGTATTGACTTATTCTTCTCTAAGTTACTTATCCTAGCCTGGTAAGCCTCAATATCCTTATCAAATGTAGTAGGTTCTGATATAGAGCCATGTCTAGCTATATACTTCTTCTGTTCATCTGTCAATGTAGATGCAGCACCTCCACCATAACTAGAGAGTAATTCATTCTCAAGCTGAGTAGCTCTTTCTCTCCAGTCATCCATACTTAGTTTGCCATATATTAAGGCTTCCTTAGTCTCCTGTGGAATACTATTACCAAGACTTTTCTCAAGGTCAGCGGTAGCCTCTTGTACTTTCTGCATGGTACTTAGCATAGCTTGGGCATCTTTCTTGATTTCCTCAAGAGGTCTTTTATCATATTGGGCTATCTGCTGAGCCATCTCATCACCCTCTTGGGCATTAAGTATATCCATATATCTTTGTGTATAAGCATCATATAATGGAGTACCTTTCAACTGCTCAAGCATGAAATAATCTTGTACTTGTTTACCCAGTCTACTGTTTCTATAGCTAAACTCATCTCCTTCATCAGAAGCCTGTTGCATACTTCTAGCCCATCCTAATGAACCTCTTAAAGAAGTGAGCCTTTCTCTATTATTGCCTTGAGCTAACCATTCATTAAGTGCTTTAGCTGATTCTCTTCTATCCTGATTTTCCTGCTTATCATGGTAGTAACTCTCTATGAATGGATTTCTCCAAAGGTTCCTAGCTACAGCACCTACTTTACCTAAAGTACTCTTACCTTTTAATGATGCCCTATCACCTTTAGACAGCAAAGCATTGACATTAGGAGTACCCATAGCTTGACCTAATGCACCATATATACCAGATTGGATAGCATCCTTACTTATAGCTTTTCTACCTACTGCCGCAAATGCCGCACCTAAGTTATCAGACATACTATCTACTATAGCATCATCTGCCACACCGTTATATCTCTGCACTATATAATTGGCTAAGTCATTCTCAGCGGCACCTCTGGAGAAAGCGTCAGATACATCCTGACTATACTCTTCAAGACCTTCACCAAGCATCTCTTTAGCCATATTCCAAGCTATCTGCTTCTTTGTAAGTTCTCTAGCAACTATATTACCAGCATTATCTATAGAATACTTATTTCCAGCAAATAGCTTTCCAACCTTACTTCTACTAAGTGCCTCTCTTGTCTTACCATTAAACATAGTAGCTTTTAGAGTCATATTAGCAGCTCCATTGATAAAGGAGTTAATAGTAAAGTTAGTCAAAGCTGCCTTATCCGCATCCTCTTCCGCTCTTCTTAAAGCATCTTCATACATTGGTTGGAACTCATCCCATACCTCTTGCCTTATTCTTTGTTCCGCAGCCTTATAGTCCCTGGAATAGGAAGTACCATCCTTGGTATTTTTAGTCAGTGGGGCAGTATTCCACCACTCCTGCATTCTTTTCTGCACTTCCTCCTCCATTCTCTTGGCTTGCTCCTCTCCTATCATCTTCTTAGCATCCTCAAGATAGTCTTGCTTTGTATTAAGAGCATTTAGAGCACCCTCACCCTGACCTACCAGTGCGGGGACTACATAAGCATTATATCTTCTTTGCCAAGTATTTATACCTTGGAGAGCTTTATTGACATTATTAGTAGTCTCTACTGTAGCAGCTAACTTACTACCCATAGTAGCATACTTCATAGTATTGAAGATCCTATTACCTATAGCGGTAAGACCATAACCTTCAAGCATTGAAGCAACTGTGAGACCAGACTGTTGCATAAGTTCTGGAATAGTATTTACACTAAAGAGATTATCCCACAGGTTCTCTTGTTCCTCAGTAGTTCTTATGACTTCAAACCTATTATATGCCTCCTCTGGGTCATCCTCTGTAAACATAGTTCCCTGCTTCATTACTTGGTCCCCATATCTAGTCCAAGGGTTATCTAAGAATTGGGTCCATAAGTTATCAAGATAACCTTCCTTTTGGTTTTCACCAGTCAATCTGTCTAGTCCAGTAAGAGCAGTTAATCCTCCTAATACATTTCCAGCAAATGATATAACACCTCCTACTAGATTAGCTCCCATACCAGCTATACCATTCCATATCTTATCAAGCATTGGCTGGTTATGAGATACTTCATCCTGTATCCTATCAGCTATCTTCTTAGCTGCTGTATCACTTCCAAATGCTTCTGATTCAGTTTCAAAGGTAGACATAAGTTCTACTTTCTTATCAGTATCAAGAGGGAAATACTCTGTACCCTTGAACCTCTTGTAATACGGTGAAACCTCATCTAGCATTTTATCAAAATCTTCCCATTGCCTTCTTGTACTCCCTATAAGAGTACCATCATTAGCCCTGCTTTCATTATAGCTATTTTCATAAGATTGCTTGGTGTTCTGATATACTTGAAGGTTCTCTATATCATCATCAGGTGAAGAGAGATATATACTATCTCTCTTCTCTGGTGACATACTTTTCAGAATGTCATAGTCTTCCCTATTCCCAAACTTATTTTTAAAAGAACTATTCCTAAAGTATCTATCTTTTCTGTTATCATCCCAGTTAGTATACCCAAGTTTATTAAGTTCCTCTATATTATCCTTCTCCCACTGTGCCCTATCTTGAGCTGTGAGACCTTTGACATTAAATATAAAGTCTGACATTATAATCCCTCATTTAACATGTTATCACTAGCAGCATCTATATCTACTTGATCTTTAGGCATTAGCACATAATCAAAACTTCCACCAGCTCTATTACTTTCAGCAGGTACTTGAAGTATAGTATACTTATCTATATCAAGATTATTATCTTTAATAGCTTTCTTTATTTCCTTAGCTGCCTCTGATGGAATTTCATTTATGGATGCTACAGGAATACCCATAGAATCAACATTATCTAATGTGTAGTTCCCCCAACCTGACACTAAATTGCTCCTAGTCATTCCAAATAGTACTCCTTTGGCATCTTGACCTTCTTTTGCAGAATGCCATTTTCCTCCAGTTCTAGCCACAATGACAGGAGTATCAGATATTTTAGAAGCTTGAGTTAGAGCATCACTTGTTGAAGTACTGCTTGTTGAGGCAGTTTTTACTTCCCATTTACCATTTGGTTGAGTTACTAGTACCCTTCCACCTCCAATAGGTTTAACTCTAGTACCATCAGGTAATTTAATACCTAATCTTTCATCTTCTTTCTGTTCTCTAGCCCAACCCTGTTGCTCTTTAGCCATGTCGAGTCTCTCCCTCTCCATAGCTAGTCTCTGTGCCTCAGCAGGACTGATATATGCCCTATTGGCTTGATAATTCTCTCCATAGGAAAGCCCATCCATCAATCCACTTATAGTATAGTCAATAGCTCTGGACTTATTATTATCTGTTACTCCAGATTGGCTTATTATCCTGTCTATCGCCTCATTAAGTTCTGGAATTTTGGCGTGATCCAATAAGAAGGCATTGGCTGCGTCTCTTCCATAACCCTGTTTTATTTGCCAATACTGGTTTCCTAAAGCCTTAAGGGTCTCTATATTTCTGGCTGAAGCTGAAGCTGCCGCTTGCATTCCCTGTTTATATAGAGTATTCCCACTAACAGCACTATAGCTCATGCTAGGGTTTTCAAGCATTTCATCAAGAGATATTCTGGAAAAATCATTATCATACATTATAGTATCATCCTTTAATCTCCCAGCTCTCTGTTCCTTAACTAGCTCCTCCCTTCTCTTATACTGTTCCTCTATGGGAGCTATGTCCCTAGTATATCTTTTCTTAAGATCCAATGCTTTCCTTCTTGAACCTGGGTTAAGTCCCTCATTAGCTAAAGTATCAACTTCCTGTCTTAATGAATCCTCAAAATTCTTGTATCTAGTATATGTCTCCTTTTCAGTATTTGGGTTTATTTTACCTCCTATTCCTTCAGAAGCATCATCAATTTCACTATATAAATCCTCAAGTTCCCTATGTGCCTCTGTAGCCATTAAAGCTGGCTTAAGCATCTCATCAAAAGTAAAAGGATTGAACTTAGCTGTACTAGTAATATATAAATTAGCCATTATCTCGTCCCTCCTTTCTTCTTATTTTTGATTGTAATATATCCACCTTTAGAAGAGTTATTACCTTTCTTCTTTCCACTATTATCACTGCCTTTATATTCACTTCCCCTTCCATTCCTGGTGAAGTAATAATAGAGTTCAGGGCTATCTTTAATCCAAGAAGCTGCCACATCCTCTCTCCCTATATCCCCAAGAGCCTGGAATAGATTACCAAAGTTAGCGGATATAGAGTTATTCCTAGCTGTGTCTATGGCATTTCTCATAGCCATAGCTTGTGCTACTCCACTCAATCTGGCTGAAGCCGCTCTTGAATAAGCTTCCTGATTAGCCATAGCTGCCTTAAGTCCTTGTTCAGAGTTAAACATATTAGTGCCCCTATTGAAATTCTCAACAGCTTGCCTATTTGCGAAATTATATTCAGCAGCTTGTCTGGCAAGTTCTCCCAGCTTTGTTTGAGCATTATAGTCAGTAGCTAATAGACCTGCCATAGCAGAACCTCTATTACCAGCTGATTGGCCTGTTATAGCTCTTCTTGTAGCAGCTGTATTGGCATTAAGTTTATTTATATAATAGTCTCTGTCAAGTGGATTATAAGTTAAGTAATTACCTATAGGAGTAGCTTCTACTGGCATATATTTTCCAGCATTTCTAGAAGCCTCAAGTATAGCGTCAGCACTACTGTAATCAGGTTTGCTTAGCAGACTATGTGTAAGTCCTATAGCACTTCCCAATACAGGGGCATATCTTAACCAAGTAGCATAATTCTGTTCTTTGCCACTGCCTTCCTTAACTTTTTTACCATGCATTTCACTTAGTGTAGGAAGTCTCTTTATAGATAAATCAGCATTATCCAGAGACTCCTGAAGTGTAGGTATAACAGGGTCATCAAGACCTATTGAAATAGGTGCTCTGTAATCCCTTAATGCCTGCACTCCAAACCTATGCATATCACTGAGCTTTTGGTCATACATACCAGCTAACATCTGGTCAACCGTAGGATTCTCAGTATTCTTTGAAAAGTATGTTGGAGCGAAATCTTTATTCCAGTACTTATTGAGTAACGTATCATAATTATCTCTTACCCATTGTTTAAATCTATTATCATTATATATATCAGCGTATCTCTTGGTCTTGGTATCAAAAAGCTTTGTACCATTATAAGAGAAGTCATCCCAACTATTATATACTTGAGAGCCTTTACTTACTCCTGGATTATTCACATATCCATAAGGATTTTCTTGGTCTAGTAATACATTAGGATCTGGACCTGGACCAGCAAATAGCCTTCCTAATTTACCTCCTTTAGCATATTTACGCATCTTTCTTTCATTGTCTTTTTGCCTAAGTGATTCTTGCTCCATGGCTAACTTAGCCATAATATCCTGCAATCCTCTTTGGCTTATTGGATCATTAGGCCTCTCTTCACTTTCTTTTTGAGCATTCTTGGCTAAATCAGCAAAGGTAGTACCACTTAGTTTATACTTCTTTTTCACTTCTTTAGGAGCCTTAATCCTATTACTATAAACATAGTCATTGAAGATTACCTCTCCCTCTTCAACTAAATTTGGGACACCCTGGTTATCAACTCCAAACTGTATTCCCTCATAGGGATTTTGCTCATGTGTGCCTCCTTCATTTATTTCAGTTACTCCATTGGAGAATATTCCACCATGAGTGAATAAGGGTCCCCCATCAGCTTTCTTTCTTCTTTGCCATTTTGCTGGAACAAAGGTTTCTCCTTTCCAATATCCCCCTACTAATCCCTGTGGATTATACTGTGACTTTCTGCCACTATACCTGCTTTCGTTGCTAAATGTAGGATGATAAACTGTCTTAAACTCATCTGTCCAATGAGTTAGAAAATTAGCATCACTATTTGGATATTTGTTGTAATACCCTCTATAATCATAAGTGTTATCATTCAAGGCATGAATTAAAGCCTCATCTACATTATTAAACCCCCAATTTCTGTAATTTTCTTGAGCTACTCTATCCATTATATTATAATACTGATCATCAGACAATGGGCCTCCATCAGCTTTTTTTCTTCCTCCAAAATTTCTAGCAAAGTTAGCTTTCTTAACCATAGCTGGACTATAGTTTTCTTTATTAGCTAATACCTGCGAAGCAAATGCCTGTACTGATTTACCATGCTTCTTTGCGGCAGCAGTAAATGTGCCTCTTTTACTTGGTTTAATATGTATTCCTCCTCCCTCTGCAAAAGTATTTCCAAAAGGAGACATTGGTCCTGTATATCTCATAGTTATGGGTCCTCCATAAGCTACCTCATTTATAAGAGTGCTCTGTACTTGATTTCCTAATATATTATTACTTGAATTAGCTACATTAGCTGTTGCTGTTTGCAACGCAAGTTGCTTAGCTGCTTGAAGCTCATTATATTTCCTGTTCAGTTTACCCTTAGCAAATACTCCAGCTTTACCTATATCACCTTTACTAAAGATATTAGTCTTTACATTGGTATCATAGTCTTCCATAAGAGCATCAGTACTATCACTGCTAAATGAAGCATTCTTAAGTGCATCGTTGGATTTATTAATCTCATTTATCCTCTCTTGATTAAAACTTGTTCCAAATAATCTATTAACACCTCCACCTACTATTCCAGAAGCAGCTGATACTATACCTCCCAATACAGGATTAACAGTACTAAGCGCACCTCCTACAGTAGAACCAATTATATTAACAGCACTACCAGCTCCTGAATTAAGTCCTCCACTGAGTGCTCCATATCCTAGTTGTCCCATAGCACTGCCTATGATACCTATGGGGAGTCCCCCTCTAGCACCCAGAATACCTAGACCACCCTTAGCCCCAGAAGTTGCTCCTCCTGAACTAGGTAAAGTTACCTCTCCTGGCTTAGGTAAGTTTACTTCTCCTAATGAGATATCAGGCTGAGTCTGTACCCCAATATTTTTGAGAAAATCTTCTATAGAATCTCCATTAGGCATTAACCTTCTATCTATTTCTTTGTTCATCGCATCAACATATTTTATTTGCAAAGATAAAAATAATATTTAAGCTACACAACTGACTTAATAAAAAATAATATAGGAGATAAACATGACATTTATCTCCTATACATCAATAATATTAATCAGTAAAATAATGAAGTGCTATATTATGTATCCAGTTCTGTAAAGCTACATTATCTTCCTTTATTACAGGTCCTGTAAGTTTAATATAACACCAAGGATTTCTTATTCTGTCTTTTATTCCTTTACCCTTATTATCTCTTAGATTATTAACCCTCCAAGTCCTGAATTTTTTCTTTAGACTAGAAGGCCTACCATATAGCTGATTTAATGATATATCTCCACTATCTTGGTACTCATTCCATATTCTTACCTTAGAGAAAGGACAATCATTATTGGCCTTCTTATATACACTTTCAGGATTATCAGGCATAGGCAATTCCATCTCATCACCCTTGAATTCAAGAACATCAAATATCTTGTCCAGCATAGGTTCTGGATTAGCTACTAAGGTAATAGAGTATTCATAAGGAGGAAGAGAATAGTCATAGTTCCCTAGATACCTACCATAAGATTTATCATCTCCTCCCTCAAGTTCACTGAATTTTATATTACCAGCAGTATTATCTGTCCATACAGCTATATTCAAGTCATCAACTGTGGTTATATAAGGAGTATGTCTATAATCTACAAAGGAAGTAAATTGCCCTAATTGTTCAGAGTAAATAAGAGCTTCTGAATCCCTCATAAACAATACTTCTCCATTAGTTCTATCATAACCAGACAAGAATGAATTCCTGTTATTTGGACTCCATATATTATCATCTATATTAAGGTTAGACCACCCTATAAATCCAGTAGTTGATGATATATTGGATATTGAGTCATCCAACTTATAAATACCTTTAGTGGCACTGTCAATGAAATATAGGGTATTCATCCCATTCACTATAGACCATTTATTATTACAGCCTACTATATCAGAGATGTACCTCTTTCCATTCACCAGTCCACTATTGGCTATTTCCACTGGAACTCCACTGGTAGTACTTATCTGGGTTTGCTCATTATATAATATTACTGAAATACCATGTTCCTGGAATACATATAGATTATTTCCTAACCTATTTATTGAGGTTACCCTTCCTTTATTACCATCCAAATCCAATGAGGAAATAGTATTTATCTTCATCCAAGTATCTATAGGTTCCCCAATAGTTTTATTAAGTGACCAATAGACAGTAGTTGGAAAAAGATTATTCTTTATTAAATCCTCCTCAAGGTACTGTTTTGAAATAAAATCCTGAGATTGATTATATACCTCGTTATATAAATCAAAGTTAGTAGGCCTAGTAGTGGTATTATCCAATTTACCTCTATTTCTGTCAGTTCTTGCTTGGATATTATTATAAGTTTCCAGCATAAAAGAACCTACCTCCACTACACTGTTTTTATCCTCTTCAGTAAAGGGATAAGTCTTAAGACAATCCCATCTTTGAAAATAAGTATCTCCAGAAAGATGTAAGGAAAATCTAGGGCATCCAGTATCACTTACATCTATCTGAGAGCTACTACTGATTACATTCCATCTCAATGCACTTAATCCATGCTGATCATAAGCTATTTCATCAGGACTTTCACCTTCTCCCTTTCTTTGTAACCCATATATATCAGTGGCTTGAAGGTCTTCAAAGACATCAATCACATATAGCAAAGGAAGATTCTTCATATTACTGAGAGCTATTAGATTCAGTTCCTTATTGTCTATCTCAAAAGAATCTGGGGTACTTAAGCCATTTATAACTATAGAACCCTGACTAAATTCCCTGCTTCCTGCATAAAATTCTCCTACAAAGCATGTACCGCCAGTCAAAGAAGGAACAGGGGATATTACCCTACCAGTTATCGTTAGTATCAAATCTCCTTCATTTGTACTGATAACCTCTCCTGTTTCTAGGTCATCCAAATAAGTATAACTTGGGGAGGAATCTACTAATATTTCCACCTGTACATGCCATACATTATAAAGATTTGAAGATTGTCCACCACCAAGTTCTACTCTCTGCCAAATAAGATACTCTCCCTCAGTCTTGGGTAAATTATCAGGTGTTACGATACCAACAGCTAATTCAAAACTCTTTCCCTTAGTATTATCCATTGCCTTCTGGATATCATAGGCCATTGTAAGTCCAGTATTAGAGAAACTACGGTTGAGTGTTATTGTAGTAGGCTGATTATCCATATCATAAGTAGAATAGGTAAATGAGGGGAGAGTAGTATAAGTATCTATTCCAGGGGAAGTGTCTTTCTTTATAGGTAAACTAGTTACTATATGTGGAATACTTTTAGTCTTTATAGGTACAGGCTCTACTCCATATACATAGTCTCTTTCTATAGCTGTAGCCCCTTCAAACCCATACACTATTTGTGGACCATTTACATCCTGAAGCACTATAGGGTAACCACCATTTTCAACAAAAGCCGTAGACTCAGTATTTGCTGCATTCTCTCCATCTCTCTTAAAGAGATTATACACCATTACAGTATCTATATTACCCATGTAAACCCTGGAATCTACACTTATGGCAGTAGCCTCATTACTATTATATACTCTAAGATCTAGAGGTTCTATCTCACTTCCATCATTATTCTCACTTATATCTGATAGGTTAAAATACTTTCCATTCTTAAAATAGGAAGTAAAGTAAGAATATTTTAGATTAGCGAATATCTTATGATCCAATACAGCTGTTTGAGCTTTCTCAGCATTGTCTACATTCCTGTCATTATTGAGTGAGCCTTGTCTATGCCACATGTATGTAATATACCCAGCTTGATAGTCCCTAAAAAGTTTGCCTCCAAAAATGATATCAATAAATTTAATACATCCTCCTTTTGTATCACCTCTTATACCATCCTTCCATAGAGGTCTAGATCTAAGCCAATCTTGGTCATAATTTATATTATCTCCACTTATTGGTATATTCAGTAATCCTGGGGAATCCAGGTCTGCTTGAACAGAGGAAGTCTGTACTATATAACTGGAATTATATGAGGTAAAAGGAACCACTCCCACTATTCTAACTTGAAACTTACTCTCTAATCCAGGAATAGTGTTATCATTAATATCTGGAGAATAAATGTCTATTATATTCTGGTCTATATAATAGTTAGTGGTATTTAATTCCCATGAGAAAAGATTCTTTATGTCCTCAGATAGACTACTATACTGGTCCATTGCGTAAGAAGCTGGACACCCTACAGAGTTCTGTATCTCAGCATTTTCATTAGCCTTTATAGATAATGTATTTTGTCTTTCCCTAGTTACTGTAAAAGCGGGAATAAGACCCCTATTATTAGTATTTACAAGATTAATAGGGTCATATCCATTATCTTCTCCCATAGGCCTAAAAGACCATGATGATACACCATAAGGTGAATTAGAAGATCTCTGTCTTATATTATATAAAGTAGGATTCACTATTCCCTGTAACCTTACCCTGTTATGTCCTATAGCAGGCTCTGCCATAACAGCTCTTACAGCTATATAATTAGACAAGTCTGGGGGATTTCCCTCCCAAATATCATCAGAATCAAGGTCTATAGTAGCCTGCGGAATAGTGATTGTATTATCATCAAAATTTACATAAGGTCTTCCTATAGGTTCATAACTATAAGTATTGTGACCTAGGGAATCACTATGTAAACATATAGGTATCACAGGTGTCCAGTCAAGAGTCTTCCTTTGAAATTGCAGACCAAATAAGTAGCTATTTCCTTCTTTAAAACCTTTAATTGACTGATTATCTAAATCAAGATTACTCTCATATGGATATATACCATCAGGAGCATAATAGGGAATACTCCTATTAAAAGTAGTAATAGGTAATCCAACTTCCTGGAATCTATTTAAAATATTCTTTAACTGGCCTGAATCTTCACCTATCAATTCAACATTACCTATAAATAGCCTACCATCCTTTTGCTCAAAAGTGCTAGGGGAAATAGGCTCTGAGGTTTTATATAATATCTCTGTAGGATCTATAGTTTCCTGTGCTGTTCCTGTATCAACTACCTTGTAGTTTCCAGCTCCACCACTTATTGATACCTCTTTTACTAAATAGGCAGCCACATCCCCATTTATGGAAGTTCTCTGTGTACTGTAAATCCTAAGATTATCAAAATACTTAGATAACTCTTCAGAAACATTTATACTAAGAATAAAACTGTTGGTCACTGTCTTATCAGCTACTTCTCCCCTATTTTTAGGAGACATATAATACAATGAAGATTCCCATATTATATTGGTCTCAGCACCATACTTTTTATAAGCTGTAATATAATATTGTATAGTACCCGCTGGAAAAGAACCTGTCCCATAATCCTTCTGTATAAATACAGATAAAGGTTCTGAGGAGAACATGGCTTTGGAGTCTATATTATTTACACTTGTATATGGAGCGTTATATCTTCTTGTGCCCTGCTGTTTAGGTTGAATATTAGGATCAAGTATATTCAGTTTCCTGAATTGATTCTTTCCATCAACCCAATACACATTTATAATATCCTCAGTTTCATAGTACATAGTGGCTTCTATAGGATTATCCACACTAAAATTGAAATCCCCAGCAGCCAATATTACTACTTCCTTGGTGTTTAAGTCAAGTCTATATATTCTATCCTCAACCCCATTTCCAGAGTCCTTAAAATAAGGACTATCACAAGAGAATACCACTATATATTGGTTAACACTGGCTATTCCTATAGGAGTTCCTCCCACTATTTGGTCAGGGGAATATCCATCAGGGATAACCAATGATGTATCAAGAGGTTTATCACCTCTTATATTGGTTATTCCCAATAATGATGAGTCTTTAGACCCAGTAATACGGATATTCCTATTCTCAAAGGAATATTGGTTATTAAAGACAAAAGGGTCAGAGTCTTTACTCATCCCCTTTATAGTCCAAGTAGTTATCTTCTGTTTCATATTAATGCAACTTTATGTATTCCCTACTTCCCATATTTCTGAATCCTCTATCAAAATGAGTATTCTTGGGAATTAGATTATTATACATTCTAGTGAATGCTTCCATCTCTGAAACACTGGGAATAATAAACTCATTATTACATTGTCCAGCTTTAAATGTATACTCTTGCTGAGTATTCTGTAGTACAGCTGGAGTTATCTTTCCCATATCAAAAAGAATGGTAAACCATTCCTTTTTTATATATAATTCCAAGGTCTTTAAGAATATGGGATTATCAGGAAGAAGAGGTAATCCATCCTTGTCAACTGGAATAGCTTTATAGCTTATTTCCACTCTTCCTTTTTTAAAGGAAGTATAGATTACTCTTCCCTGCACTTTAAAGGTTAATTCACCTTTATAGTCCTCATAAGTACCATTGAAATTATCAGTCATTTGCCTCATGCATACACCACTATTGCAGTCTCTCACCTGGTTTATTGACACCAAGTCACATGGCAACAATCCCCTGTAGTCACCTATATCAACTACCTCATATTTATCTTCATAAGTTTGTGGTATTCCCATGCAAGCTATAAAGTCTAAGGTGTACTGAATAGCGGACTCAAGATTTAAATCCTGAAGCATCGGGTGACGAAGTACTCTTGATAGTACTTCCCTAAGATTTATATAATTAAACTCTGAAACCATAATTATTTGCCATAATAAAATTTCTTTCCACTATTATTCCACCATTCCTGTATACTAGGAGTGTTGTATATTGACCTTCCCGCTTTTATAACATCTGAAGTATGATTAGGATCTCCAGGATTATATCTTCCAGATTTAAAATATTCAAAAGCATGAAGTAAAGGTGGCATATCATATCTTTTACCTTTATTATACCCTCCAGTATTATACTCATAATCCCTTACCAGGAATTCTGCTGGGATCATCTCATAATTTCTAAAATAGTTCATATTTCCAATGGACCTATTATGATGATTTATCTTAGCCCTTTCTTCTTCAGTACTATTTTTAGGAATAGCTCTATAATTGAAATATGGTTGTTTTCCAAATGAAGTTTCCTGATAAGCAAGACCTAACGCAGATGGTATGTCAAGATTAGCTTTACCTGCGTATTTAGCTATTGAATCAAGGGCATTTGTAGGAATACTTACATTAAGTGTGGCACCTTCAGGTTTTACTTTTATGACTTTATCCTTAATGTAAGGTATCGCATATCTCATATCAGGATTCTGTCTATAGATTTTTCTATGCGCAGCACCCTCAAATAGTGAAGATGACCTACTGGTTTTTGAGTTATTGGTAGTTCTTCTTCTTGGAGATTGGACTTTTAAGGTACCATCCTCTTGTACAGTATAATACTTTCCTGTTTTAGGATTATGCACAGTCCTTCCAGGCTTTACAATTTCACCTGTTGTCCTATTTAAATAACCTTCAGGCTTAGGACTAAATAAACCAGAAACCCAATCAACAGCTCCATTTATAGCTTCTTTTAGGTCACCTAAAAATCCTCCTTCAGCATATTTATTATAGACCTCTCTAATATCTTCAAGATTAGTTATACCATTCCTTACACCTAATCTTATATAATCTGCCCTCTCTTTCATTGTCAGATCATCCCACATAAGTTCTTCCTCCTTCCAGATTGAAGAGCGTCAACAAGACCTAATTTTATATTTCTCTTAAGCTTTGCCTTTAACTCCTTGTTGAATACAAATTCATAATATGATTTATTGGGATAATTAGCTTTTACTTTATCATAGTGTATCTTGTAAATCTCCTTCTCCTCAAGTCTTATAAGCTTTCTATCCTCATAAGCTTTCTTATCCTCATACCATAATCTCAAGGTATTTTCCCAGTCTACGGGAAGATTAGACCTCACTTTCCCAGAGTCATCTATCCACACATTGCCTTGATTTTTCCTTAGTTCTATTATACCCATTCTACAGGGTAGTTTTACATCATGGCCTAAAGCTATCTCATTAGCCATATAATTATTTATCTTCCTTATTATAGAGAAATATTGAGACTCACTGAGGATATATTTCTTCTCTTTAGGTTTCTTTTTTCTATATGATTTATAGGCATCATATACACCTAGAGAACCTCTTATTTTATGTATTCTGTGTTCAGAAATCTTTCTTATTCTCTTCTTAAATTCTATAAAACTATCCATTTCCTCCCTCTATTTGTTTCTGTACATCAGCTTTCATATTCCTTCTTATATACCCCATCATATCTGACAAATCATCATCAGCGTTATTCTGTGGATCCTCTGGAGCATACTCAGGACCTCTAAGTTCTTGCACAACCAATTGAATCAACTGATTGACAAAATTATCTTCAATAGGAAACTCAGAGTCAAGAATATCACAAGTCTTATCTCCTTCACAAGCTAGTTTAATAGCTTCTTCAGGATCTTCAAAGATAGCTGAGAATTTCATCTTTTTCATATATAAGAACTGAGGATTTGAAGACTTGAAATATAAATAATTATCAGGTCCTAAAGAACAATAGATAATATTACCCATCCACTTATTATGTCCTACATACCTCATTCTATCTCTTGTAATCAACGCTATATCCCCCTGATAAAAATCTATTGGATAAACCCTTGGAGAACCTATAGTCATGAATACTGGAATTTTCTCCTTACTTCTTAGGTATGAGCCTCCTTCACAAGGTTCTCCAGCTATTGCTGGAACCTCTATTAAGTCTAAACAAAGTGTCTGGTAATTCCCTTCTGAAACATACTTCCTTAGGCTGCTTGAATACTCTCTTTTAAGTATCATTGCCCTAAACTTATTTGCCAGGAAGATAATGTGATCCTCAGTATAATAGGAATCATCACTGGACATCTTGAGTTCATCAAGAATCATGAATACTAACTGTCTATATGTCATAATAAATTAACTTTTAATCAATAAAACAAGACCTTGTGCAAAGATAGAGAATATCTATCATTTACACAAGGTCATAAGAAATTTATTATAGACTAGCTAACCTTATTACTCCTTCTTCATCTTGTCTTATTATAGTGTTTTCAGTAATTCTTGGAATTGTATTCAATGATTGATTAAATACAGTGTTACACTTATATTCAGGATAAGAGATTAAACAAGATGTACCAAACAGCTTATATAGTACACTGGTTATGGTCTTATAGTCATCATCAGTAACAAAAGAACTCAAATTTCCATTGAGGAGTTCCTCAATAAACAACAGGGTTACCAGTTTAGCTACTTCCTTGTAACTTTTATACCCAAATATGGATAAAGCATGGAAATAATTCTGTAAACCAGTGAACCCTAATTCAGTTAATTTATCCATGGCATCCACAAGAAGTTATAGTAGTTTTACATGGGTTATTGAGGTTCTTGAAATAGTTATTCCATATATTGATAGCTTCAGCATAATGGCAAGTCTTAAGGCTTAATTCAAGGGCTTTAAACCTAAGATATCTGTCAAGAAAATTCTTTGGAATATCACATATCCTCAAAACTTCCTTCATTGTGCACATCATGGATCTATAATATGGATATAGATTAGCCACCACACCCATAGTGAATTGATTATCCATACCACAAGGAGTATCAGGAGAGGGAACCCCCTTCACTGTAACATAAACAAAAAACAGTGTCTCCTCAAGTGGTACACCTAAAGCGGTTCTGTTAAGTTCTAACCTAATGGTCTTTTTACCTCCAGGATCATTGTCATCTGATTCAGGGTTTATCATCGGGTTAAACTTATCCTTATATTGTGAGCAAATGGTCTCAGTGGTCACTGGAGTGTCAGCTCCCTCAACAGTATAGCTAAACACAGGGTTTCCACTAGGACCATTAGCCATATATGTATCCTGTGTATCCACTATAACTGAATCTATATAGATATTGTCATAATAGGGCAAAGTGGACACTGAGGCATCTATTATAAGGTACTTGTCAGTAACCCTCAACTCATTGAATTTTATCATATGCTTCAGTTTTAAGTAAATAAAAAAGGGGAGCTAGTGCCCCCCTTAATATTCTCACTCTTTAAAGAGTATCTATCTGCAACTCATCAGGAAGCAACGCATTAACCTTAGCTATAAGGGCATTCATGTCAGTGTGACTTCCATCATTCTCACATACTATAGTGATATCCTTTTCAGACTTCTGTACACTCTCATTACTATCAGTGAAAGCATAGTGGATATCCAAGGTATCATATTCTTTATCAGGGTCAACCAGATAAGTAGTCTTTATGATATTAGGATAACCCATCATTCTATACATATCACCTCTAGCACCCATGCAGAAGTATTCAAGGTCAGCTATATTCTTTCCGTTGATTACAGCATCCCCAAACTCTACTTCAGAATCATAGTCATCAGTACCTACTGGAGTAGCACCACTAGGAGTAGCTTGGCCCCAAATAAATTCATCACCATCTACAGTGATAGGCTTGAATTGTATGTCAAAGGGAATAAATCCTTGAGGCATCATTCCTCTTTCCCAAGCTTGCTCTACCTCTTCTACTATAATGCCAGTGTAAGTACCAGTAAGGTCAGTTTCCTTAGTCTCCTCAGTAAGCTCTGTAGGAGTGCCAGAAGCATCAAGATATACAGTAATCAGCTTATTCCACTTATCAGCTTTTGCATTCTTAAAGAGAGATACAGCCAATGCCTTATAGAGGTCAGAAGCTGTCATGCCATTTGTTGCTGTAGCAGAAGCGTATTTCTGATATTGGTCTTCCTCACTAAAGCCAATATATTGCCTAAAAGCAACTCTGATTATGTACTCTTGCCCAGCTACTGGGGTGTCACTTACAGTGTTATCCAGGGTAATAAGCACTCTCTTGAGCTTATGAGCCATCTCATCAGAGGCAGTAGCTTTAATACTCATTACCTTATTTACCTTAATAAGGTCACTTCTTACTATACCTCCAGGAGACATATACTGGAAGTACATATGTGTCTTGGCTGTGTCTCCCTTGGGGAGAATGGTACCAGCGGCATCAGAAGCTAAAAGATTAGTACCACTTCCAAGTTTCTTGGCAAAGTAAAAATGCCTAACTTGATTAATAGTTTGTCCCATAATTAATATTAATTATAAAGTTATTTTATGATCTGTTTATTTGAGCTTTACTCACTAAAGCAAGTCTTACAGCTCTTTCCAGTATTAATCTATGTATAGCTAGATTAAGTTCACATCCACTTATGGAGGTCTCATTATTTATTGACAGATTATCAGGGAGTTCTTCCAGTATTATAGGTTTTGGCTTTGATAAATATCTTACCTTATAGCCTTCTATGGAATAAGGAGTGATTATCTCCACTATATTACCCTCAATATCAAGCCTCAAAGCTCTTCTTACAGAGGGTCCTCTAAATGGGTTCTCCATAATTCTGTAGTACTCATCCTGTGTTATTGGTGTCACTAGTATCTCCTTCCCATTATTGCATCCAGAATCTTCTCCATTAAGCTTAACTGACTCATAGGTAATAAACCATACATCATCTGGAAGTTTATAGAAAACAGAGTTACTTGATAAGCCAATATCTTCTTTCAATTTATCAACAATAATCTTAGTAAATACTAGAGGAGCCAAATATCTTCTTACCTCTTCAGTATTCTCAAATCCTTCTCCATAAGGGTTCTTCCCACTATATATTTCCTTGACAATCTCCTCTTGAGCTTTAGTAAGGAATACTGACTTCTCATATTCATCAAAACTCCTTATATCAGTGTTTCCAAATCCTTGTTTCAAAAGATTGGTTTGAAGAAGAGAGTCAAATTCATTTGAAAACTCCTCGGGTGTCATAATTATCTACTTTGTGCTACAATACCCTTTTCAGTTTCACTTTGGACTCCCAAAGCTAATTGAGAAGATAAATCCCCTGTATAAGCCGCTTTTGCCAGCTCAACTGCTCTCTGTAAAATCTCATGGTGTATTTCAGGGTCAAGCAAACAAGTCTGCTCTTCTGTTTTACCACTTATAGAAAGTCCTGATTCCTCTAAATCCTCAAGGATTATAGGAGAAGGCCTCTTTATGTATCTTATTTTATAGGATTCATTCTCAGAGTTTACAGTATCATTGGGGCCTATAATGATTTCAGCTTTAGTATTGTCGGTTCCTATTAAGTCAGTAGAAGTCCCTATTACCCTCCAAGCTTGCCACTTTATGGGATACTTATAGGGTTTTGACATTACCCTTGAGAGATCAAGATAGCTAATAGGAACTATAGTAAGAACTATATTCTTACTGGACCTTGTAACTATAATAGTTTCATTGAGTACCATTAGGGCATCACTTACAAATGGAACAAGGAAAGTTTTATATCCCAAAGCCCCCTCAGCACCCTGCTCTACTTTAAAACTATCATAAGCTGTAAGCATTGAAAAATCTATTTGCCTCTTAGCACTATCATCATATCCTTCTTGAAATTTATTCCCTTTAGGATTAAAATACGCTTTGACTATTTCATCTTGTGCCTTAGTAAGAAACACTGATTTCTCATACTCATTAAGACCAGGAGCAGCATTACTCATTATATTATTATAGAGGATATCAAACTCGTTACTAAACTCCTGTGTAGTCATACTATTCTATTGTTTTAATTTAGCCTCAAGACTAAGTTTTAACTCTTGATGTTTAGGCATATTAAGGTATTTAGCCGCAAAGTTCAATGTAGGCTCTTCATTGTCCTCACATAAAGGAGTACCATCTGATTTAAGATAGAGCATTCCTCCCCTATTGCTTATAAGACCTTCTTCAACAGCCTTCTTTATGAGAACCTTAGTGCTTAACATAGGATCTGTAACTACTTTCACAAAGAGCTTTGAGTCAGCCTGAATCAATTTACCTACTTTATCTTGTAAGAATTCTATCTTAGAGGTTTTAGCTACAGGTCTGCCATCAATGGTCTCTATAATAGTCCTAAGAATATCAGGATTCTCTTGGATTTTACCAAATTCCATATAAGCTTGCATAGTAGCTGAAAGCTTCTTCTTAGAGGCTTTAGACTCTTCATTCTCATGAATTATAACAAACTGATAAGTAGCTTTAGGATGGTCTTCTACCTCCTGAAGAGAAGGTGCTATATAGTCTCTATTGGCTAATAGAACTTTGTATTTAATATAGTCTTCAGGATTAGATAAATCTAAGTAGTTATCTTGCTTTGTGAGTCTCACCATAAAGTTATCCCAATAATTATCTACTTTATTGTATATGGATAACGCATTGTACTCAAGACCCATAACCTCCTCAAGATATGCTTTCTCAGAGTTAGTTAAAACATTAACATATGCTCCAGAACTAAGTCTGGGCACTGTAAACCACCTAACAGCACTCTCAGCCATTCCTCCATAGAGAAGATGCTTTGGATTAGTTACTAATCCAGTCTCTTTAGGTAAGTGTTTTACTATTATTCTCTCTTTCCTTAAACAGCATACAAGGTTACTATCCTCAGATTCATCCCTTTTCTCTTTTCTTCTTGTCTTTTTTATCACTTTAGGTTCTACTCTTTGCATAGCCTGTTCCTCCATTATAGAGGAATTATCCAATACCATTTCTTCTACATTTCCCATATTTGTTTCTCCCTTAATAATTAAAATAAACCATTTAAAGAAAAAAGGAGTAGGAGCTTTCCTCCTACTCCTTCTATGTTAACCCTGCAATATAGCAGGTATTAAGGAAAGTGTTCTTGTTGGATCTAACACACATACACCAAGTGTTGCCATTTTATGAACTGTGGCCGAATCTTCATCATAACTCATGTGTGGGTTACCCATTTGCCCTGTAAACGGATTTCTTAAGCCCCACTGATAACTACGTAATTCATTCTCTCCCTTGATTCTACACTTGAATATATTAGGCTGATCCATAGTACCTATATACCAAATATCATATCTATAGGAGAATGCTGGACCTCCATTAGGATGGAGTATCTTGTTTCTTACTGGGTCATCATAAAATGGGTCGACATCCAGTTTTACAGTTACTCCATTAGGAGCCTTAAATTGAACAAATTGGAATCCAGCACTAAGAGCATTATCATGTAATTGTGATTGAGTTTTATCTACTACATGCAGATAATCATTATTCATCACAAAAGTGGTCCATCCACTAATAGTCTGCAATACCGCTTTATGGAATTGCATAGCTCCTCTTTCACCAGTCTTGATTACAAATACCCTATCATTCATGTCAAGCTTAGATGCTGACAGCTCATAAAGGGCATCCTCAAGAAGCTTAAGAGAGAACTTATTATAGTACATAGTATTAGCAACTTCGGTTTGTTCAAATATTCCTGCACCTGTCTTTATCACATTGCCACTCTTACCGAAGTTCATATATTCTCCATTGCTGTTCCTATTAGAAGTACCAAATGCCTCTACATTATTTTTATACTCAGAGAATTGAAGCTCCAACTCCCAGTCCACATAATGCATCCACATATTGGCGGTATCCTTAACTTGCTTACCAGTTTCATCCCTTCTTACCATGGGAATACCGAAAGCAAGCTTTCTACCAAGTTTATTACCCCACACTTTGTGGTGAATCCTGATAGTAGACCACTCATTTCTCATGGAAACGGGGGTACTAAATCTAATATCACCCACTTTGCGAGAGCCTTCACGCTCTACAGGGGCAAATTCAATAGAGAATCTTTCACCAGCGAGAAGTCTTTCAGCTGGAATACCCTGGGTTAAACCACCCATAGTTTCACACTTGTAACAAGCATTGGAACCTTCCATTCTAGCATTTCCAAGAATTCTAATAGGGTAAACCTGATTAAGGTTACCAACTATTACTTCCCCATCTGCGAACCAATCCTCTGGGAATACTAAATAAAAGGGAGAAGTTCCAACACCGACATTAGGACTTCCTGCTTCTACTACAGTTCCATTCTCATCTCTTGCCTCAACAAGAGGAATATTTCGCCTAGAGGAACCGATGACATCCCAATAATATTCGTCATCCGTTTCAAATTCTTTAACGGGAAACTGGCTAAGGAATGTATCAAGAGTCTTTCCTCTATGATAGGCGAGAAGTTGTACCATAAGGTTTGTAGCTTTCTGAGGAGCCAGTTGGAAGATATGACCCAAGTGATTATCACTAGTCAACAATTCTGTTACCCTAAAGGCTTTTTATCCTTTAGTTCTTACACTTTACCATTGTGTAAGTTCAGCATACATTTTCATACTTATCAGTATGTTGGGCACTCTTGGAAGAATTATATTCTATGTTATTATATATGCAAGCTTTTCTGAAGGTTGTGTAATTCATATTGAGAGCTTTAGCAGCTTTTCTTAGAGATTTATACTCTTGAAGGGCTTTAATAAGTGTTTCCTTATTAATTTTACTAAATTTTTCTTTTTCTCTATATCTCTCACTAATCTCCACTCCAGCATTTCTAAGTTCTGTAGTTATTATGTATCTCGTAACTTCAAACTTATTAGCTATCTCTTGTAAAGAGAATCCTTGATTTTTATAAAGGTCAACTAAAGTTGAGATACTTAATGCTTTCCTCTTGAACTTAGGAGTCTTACCTCCTATACTTACATTATAACCCTTGGATTTATTTGTAGAATCATATAAGTCTATATAGTACATTTCTCTATAATCTATAACATCTATATTACAGATTTCTAAAGTCTCTACATAGAACTTATCTATCCCATACTTCCTCATAGCTCTATTAATAACTTGGTCTCCATATTTGGCATGTCTAAGATGTTCTTGCCATCTTATATTTACACTTACTTTAGTTTGACCTATGTAGACTTTATTATTAATAGTATTTCTGATGATGTAAATAAACCCATTCATAGTTTCATCTTCTATGCGTTACACTGTCTTTATGTATTACCATAAAGATTAGCTCGGTATTACCCTGGGGCTTTAACTTTAGGGGGCTTCACCGATTTTACCCAATTTTACAAGGGCTTAACTTGTGAGTCAACCCTTCCAATGTTGGAACTCCAACATTTGAAATCTACCAAGTTTTCCTGCCATAAATCAGTTATATTACATTAAACAATACTTATCTATACATCAAGAGACCAGCCTTTACCAGAGTAGGACTCGGGATCATCATCAGCATCACCCATAAAGGTAGGATTTCCCTTTGGTACATTAGTATTCCTTAATGTATGTTCCAACTCTCTGAGGCTATTCTTGACTTCTTTTCTAACTTTTCCTTTGACAAGCATATCCAGGTTCTTAAAACCATTAGTAAGAGTAAAAATAACTCCAAGTTTCTTTCTGAACTCAACAGGATTATCTACTTCATACTTTTGGATAGCCGTAAGATATTCACCGTCTTCAGTCTTATAAACTGGCTTGGCTATGCTATCATAGGCTCTTTGTCTTGTAGCTTTATCCATTGTAATGCCATCAAAGATTTCTTTATCCTCAAGCATTTGCTTTTTAAGGGAAAGAGCTTCTTTTTTTATTCTTTCCTTATCAGCATCAACTTCTTCTTTTCCTTCCTTGATAAGTTCATTATACTTTGACTCAAAGAAATCCTTGTTGCTCTTATAAGCATCCTTGGCATCTTCAATGTCTGAGCCACTGTCAAAGGATTTTTTAACTTCCCTGGAAGCTCTTTCTTTAGAGAATCCCCTATTTAGGAGATCCTGATATATAAGTTGTTTTCTAAGGGTCTCTCCTTTTTCTGACTCATCCTTTATATTATCTTCAGTAATTTGGTCAAGATACCCTAAAACATTCTCATATTGCCTGATTTCATCAGGCTCTAAATTAGCTTCCAAAGCAGCTGAAATTCTCTTTTGTCTATCATCCAATCTTGCTTCAACCTGTTTCTCAATAGCTTTGGCAAAATCTTCTGAAGACTTTATACTTTTAACAAAATCATCATCAAGGTCAGGGAGGATACCATCTTCTACTAAGGCATTGGCAATGGAATTGTAGAAGTTAGAGTTGGGAGAAGAACCACCACCTTTATGTGAAGTGGTATCCTCTGTTCCCTTTTCTTCTTTATCATCATCACTACCTACGCTCTCTGGTTCAAATAAATCCTCAGGATCTACATGTTCCTCAGTAGTTGGTTCATCTTCTTTCTTGCCCTCTTTAGTATTTTTTTCAGGCTCATCTCTCTTTTCTTCAGGGGGGCTATCCTGAGTATCATTATCAAAGAGACTAAGAGTATCTATCTCGTCTCCTGAGAGAATAAAACTATCATTCAATTCTTCCATAATTATCTTCTCCTACAAGTAATTAACTCTGCAAAGTTAGTGACAATTTGAAATATAGGCAAGATATTAAATTGAATATTTATTGAGCTATAAACAAGTACCTTATTTACTGCCCCTATTATACAAAAGAAGGGATGTAGATTACTACATCCCTACCTGAACCTATTACACTTCCTTGAAGTATTTATATACTTTGGAGCTTCCTTTGTAATCATCATCCTTGAACCAGAAGTTTACTGCTGATTCAATTATCTTTGTATCAATGTTGTCTCCAAACCATTCTTTCATTAAACTGTAATAGTCATGATACTGGGCATTAATGGCTATATAGACATCAGCTATTGTAGCACTTGGTGGAATAATTCCCCTATATCTATCATAAACCTCTTTTGCCTTGTTCATATCAAACTTCTCACCAAGCATTTTTCTGCCATTGTGAGTGTGATACATATGGGCTACTATCTGCCTTGCAGATGACTCATCAAAATGACCTGATGTTGCTCCTCCATCTTCAGAAAGTATCATTCTGAATAACTTTTCTTTGTCAGAAGTATCAAGCTCATCCAATATATCTGCAAGTTGACCACCACTATGCCTGTTTACATAATAGTCATCCTCATACTGAGGGTATCTTCCTATAGCATCCCTGGAATATCTGCCTCTGAGGGCACCTTTCATTCTTAAGGCAAACTCTGAGTCAGGTATGTCCCTACCCCTATTCCTAAGATACTCTCTTAATAAATATTCATCCATAACCCTATTCTTTAGAAGTTAATATACTTTTTAATTCAGTAAGGTCCTTTTCATTAAGGACTATATTCTTGTCTATGAATGGTATTTCCATTTCTATCCTGCCTCCACCTATAATCAAGTCTCCAAGTACAGGAACATTCAATCTAAAAGGCTGGGTATTCATTAATGAAGCAGTCATTTCACTGACTATTGCTTCTGCATCTATATTACCATTCTCATCTGCAATGAGGTCCAACATTCCTGTTATACCTCTTACTTTTTTCTTCAATACCCTAGAAGCTATTGGCCTGAAGAAACTTACTACAGGATTGATTCTAGACATAGTTCCAAGTTGAGTGTCTATGAATTGCTGTAAACCTTCTATAAGTTGTATTTTATTCATCATAAGTTAGCTTTTATAAAGTCCTCATAAGTTACATCAGGGTGTTGTTTACTGTACTCCTTAAATCTGTTGAATAGTTCCATTTCCCTGTTAGTATCATTTATAATTTTAGTCTTAAGCTTCCTTACTATTCTCAACTGTTTGGATAATAGTTCCTTACCTCTTTCAGTTCCTTCAATCCTACCTTTTACAAGATTGAGGATTTCATTTTGCACAATTCTTTGGATTTCAGTATATACTTCTGCATACTCTTGGTCCTGAAGTAGTCTTGCTTTCTGTTCATCACTCATAGGAGCAATCTCAGCATCTATCTCATCCCACATCAGCTTTTGGGGCTGTTGATTCTGCATTTGAATCTGCTTTAACTTCTGTCTATAGACCTCCATTCTTCTTATCTGTGCATCAAGGTCATCCAAATTTCCCATCATTGGGTCTCCACCTAGAAATACTTGATTAACTGGATACATAATAGATTCAATTTTTAAGGGGGAGAACTTTCATTCTCCCCTTATTTTAGATTATTCTTCTACCATAGCAAGAACCACAGTAACCACAAAGTGGGTTATATGTAGTCTCAGTATGAGTAGTTGTACCTACTGTAGGCTCAGCTATAGTCTGAGGTACAAATGTAGAGTTTACATAGTTGACAATCTTATTGTCAGCACAGCATCTTCTTTCAGCTTCAAGGTTAACAGCTGCACTAGCATTAGCTGCCACTCCATTGATTCTCATATCAAGAACCTTAGCTCTCCATGGTTCAACAGCATCAGCAACAGCCTGCTTAGTCTCAAGGGCACTTATTCTCTGTGATAGGGCATCAAAGTTATCCCTTTGTCCCTTATAAAGATCAAAGAAGGCCTGATTCTGCTTTGCATTCATCACATCAAAACTATCTCTTGTAGACTTATAAAGACCAAAGTCGGCTTCTACTTGTGACCTGTATAGACTATGGTCTGCATCTATTTGTGACTTCCATAACTGAAATTTCTCATTTACATCAACTTCCCTTGCAGCTCTGGCATTGTCCATAGTGTTTACCTTAAGTCCCCACATTTCATTAGTAAGGGCTAAAGCATCACTACATTCCTTTTCCCATGCTTGGAAGGCTGTAGGAGCAGTATATCCAGTAGTACCACCCATATTGGCATTGATGTTTACATTCTCAGGAGCATTATTACCGAATAAACTAAATCCTCTATCTTTACTTAGTGCTAACAGACCTAGTGCAGTACCTGCAATACCTACAAAATATTCACATGAAGTCGTTAATTTCATGCAGTTCTCTTATGAACTTCTATATGTCACCATATAGTTTAGACTATATCTTCATCTTGTAAAATAACAAGAGTCCCCCATTTCCACTCACTTAAGTGTATGCCTAATATAATTAGGACTTACTAGTCGTTGAACCTTCTTTATATTTCCATTTATACCCTAGTGCTGTTATATAATGTCTTCCTGAAGGAGACACATATTTCTTACAAACTTTTATAATTTCTGAATCTGCTTTTGGTTTACCTAGAGTTCTAGCCGCTTCTTTAGCACTAGGAAATTCAGATATTATATTACCTTCTAAATTTAATTGAATGACAGGAATACTATTAGCAGTTCCTATTCGCCTTTTAGTAATCTCAGAATGTGATTTTCCAAAGAAGGGATTTTTATCTCCTGTTCTAGTCTTAGCAAAATCACTTATTTTCTTTCTCTGTTCTTCTGTTAAATGTTTTCCAGTCATAGACCCTTTTCTTCCTTTGGCTTTATCACTAATTTTCTTTCTACTTTCTTCTGTCTGAAAACATCCTTTAGAACCAGAACCTCCTAAAGTCATATTATACCCATTATTATATGAGTCATATTTTTCAATATAATGAATCTCTAGTTCATCTAATTTTTTCCTTAGTTTAAACTTATCAGATTCTACTATTTGTATAATAATCTCATATTTAAAGTTTTCTATGCCATATTTTTTAATAGCATTGTCTAACTTATGTCCAGAATAATACTTATTAGGATTATAAAAACATCTCTTCCTATCTTTTAAATTTGTAGTTTGCCCTATATAACTTTTACCAGAGGGCGAGGTCAGTTTGTAAATTGTTCCAATCATATCTATCTATTTTTTACAAATATACTAGGTATTATTGGAACTTCCAATAGTATAAATAAAATATTAAAGCTTGGCTGCTGATTATCTTATAGTTGCAGGTATAAAACCATAAGAACTTCCAGCAATTAAAGGGATTTTACTTGAGCTAGTTATCTTAACCCAAGACCTGCACCTCCTACTCCCTTAGAAGCAAAAGGAGTGCCATAAGCACCATACCTTCCATATCTGCCATAGCCATATCCATAACCATCACAGCCGTATTTGTCACAGTAATATCCAGCAGGAACTTCCTTTACTGTCTCTTTCTCTTTTTCAATAACTTCCATAGTTTTTGAAATTAATCATTATACTTTACATTAACATTCTCTTGTAAGCAGCTTACATATGCAAAGGTATGTAATTAATTCCAATAAAGGTAACAATACTAATCTATAGAAAACAAAAATGCCTAAGAGGTTGACTCCTAGGCACTTATAAAATTTGGAAATTAGTAATGTTTTATCTATGTTTAACGCCAATACTGTCAAGGTGCTTATAATAGACATCTACTATCTTGTTGTAGATATAGGTAATAACATAGGCATCAACTTCATCATTGTCAGCTTGAGGTCTATAACCAATATAGTTCCATATATGATTCTTTATGTGTACAGCTTCATGTACTATACTACTACCATGTTTTGCATCTATCATTACCATAGAAGCTCCATATTGACTGAGGGTGATAGCTTTTGCTGGAACCTTAAACTCTTCTTCAGGAAGATAAGGCTCCAGTTCCCCCCAATCATCAAATATGATAATTGTCAACTTATATTCAAATATAGGCACTACTAATTTCTTTTTGGTAATCATATTTTATTCCTCGCTAGTCCTTTCTTTGCTACTAAGCAGATTATTTAATTCATCACTGCCATAATTATATACTATCTGATACAGGCATTTTTTGAGAAATAGAAGTTATATTATTATTAATTGTATCTTGTTTATCATTAACAACACCTATTCCATTATTAACTGCTTGAGTTGTATTTTGAACATGGGTATCGATATTATCCAACCTAGTATTAATATCTCCTGCTGCATTATTCAACGCTTGTGTATTAGATTGAATGTGTGTGTCAATACTATCAAGTTTAGTATTAGATAAATCAACAGCTTCCTTAACTTCCCCAATACTTACTTTAACACCATCAGTATTTTGATGCATAGTAGTGCCTAACTCAGATATAGTAGTTTTTACTTCATCAAGTTTAGCTTCTACAGTATCAGTATTAAGATTAATAGTATCAGCAGTAATACTTATCTCTGTCTGATTTGATATTATAGTATCGAGCTTCTCCCCTAAGGAAGTCAGAACCTCTTTTATGCTATTAGACTGAGCTTCCATTAGACTTTTTAGAGCCTTAATAGTTCTGATTAGCTCAGAATTTACTCCTCTTATGTATAGTTCATTCATATTATTTATTCCTATAATCTTTAACAAACTTATCCAAGTCTCTTCTCTTCCATGATAATTCCTTGAAACCTGGTTCTTTAGCACCTCTAGGAAGTTTACCTTCCCTGACATAATTATCAAAGGTAGCCCTGCTCATATTTAGATAGCGACAGGCTTCATATTTACTTAGCCTCTTCTCCTTATCAGTAAATCTCTTCAAGTTATCTACTATTTCTATAGCTTCTCCCTCAGATATATTTGAATTGCCTGCATCAATATCATCTATTATCTTTTGTAGCAGGCTCCTTATGACTTTTAACATATAAATAAAGTATTATAAACAATGAAATACCTGCAATACTCATATTAAGTACAAATAAGTCTTTATCGGATATATCTATTCCTATATACCAATCATATATGTTAATGATGTCATTAATAGCTATATAATGCAGGAATATTCTATGATATTCACAGAACCTGAATACATAGGAAGAAATATACATAAATACCAATGGTATTAAAGACATTCCTGCTATACTTACAAGTATAGGTAAATCAATACCTAAATAAGAGGATACTGTATTTACTAAATATGCCAAAGCAATAATCATAGGCATTATCTTTAGTAAATACAGCTCCACTTTATAAAGACTCTTACCTTTTAAGGCTGCCTCCACAACTATATCTTCTTCTCTTTCTTGTAATACCAGCCTTTGGTGACATTGGCTTTGGTCTTCTCTTTCCTCTTGCCATAATTTTACACTTTTAGTTATTTACCTTTCTTACCCTTACCTTTTCCTTTACAACCACATTTCTTTCCCATAGTTAGCTAATATTAAAACAGATTATACATCTTCATATGTTACCTCTTTCCATATATCATTTTCCCTATCATACACAGCCCCAGCCTTTCTACTAGGATAATCTATGAGAGACCCTATATAATAATCAGTCTCCCGTAAGTAATTAATAGGATAAGTTTGAGGGAATATAGCAATAAAAGGACCATCTGAAGCAGGAAGTCCCTTACAGATATTCTTTAATTTTCTTTTAGTATCTTCTATAGTCTCACTAGGGGCAAAAACCAGAGTGTAAGTCTCTGGTTTAAATGGGGGTTCATCATTGTGGATCACTAATCCAGCACTAGGACCATTAGAAGCTAGCTGCTTAACAAATTGTTCATAGTCATCTAAAGTTTTACAAACAGCTGTATAATGCCCAACATAATCGAATGCCTCCGAATATATATAGAGCCAATTATCTTCTGGAGTAACAGGAGCTGAGCTTAGTACAGTTCCTTTATTATCCACAAGCATATAGCTCTGTTTACCTTCAGTTACAACAGGTTTGAGAAGTATCTCATTTTCAGTGACCAGATTAGGGTCTCCCTCAACAAGTCTTTTTCCTTCTATTAGGAGAACTCTTCTTTTATTTCCGCTTCCTTCCATAATATTTCATGAATTATTTTTGTTATAAATAACTCTATCTCTTTTATTTCTTCTTTATATTCAGATAAATTCATTCCTGAGAATTTACACTTATAAAAGGTCTCTATCACATGCTCAGGGGAAAGAATTTTATTATCTATTCCCTCTTGGAATTTCCAAAGGTCTTTAAGCATCTTCATCCTATAAATCTCCTTTTCAGCAGTAGGAGTTACATGACAAAGACTATTAGGATTCTGATAGTAATGGTAACCTACATATGGAATTAATTTTCTTCCATTAGCATAAGACAGTAACTTAATAAAAGTAGGACTATCCTCAAGAAATCTCCATTTACAATAGTCTACTTTATCCCATAAAGTACTTCTTATCAAGGACAGATTGAGAAATCTATAAGAAATATTACTTCCCATCGCAAATACTTGATTCTTCTTTAAGTAGCACTCTACAACAGGCAAGAAATCACTTATAATCTCATCGTCTTTCTCTATTTCAACTACCATTCCTCCAGATGTTATATCAGCATTGGATTCAATAGCCGCTTTAACCAGTTCTTCTATCCAGTTATTATCTATCCAATCATCAGAATCAACAAATAATGTATAGTCACCAGTTATGGCTTTTACTCCATCAAATCTACTGCATCCTGCCCCTAAATTCCTATCATGGTATATAACCTTTATTCTAGGATCTGTTATAGACTTAATCTTCTCTACAGTTCCATCAGTACTGCAATCTTCTACTATAATAAGCTCTATGTTCTTATATGTAGAGTTCAAGACACTCAATATAGCCCTTTCAATATAATTCTCTACATTATAAGCTGTCATTACTATAGATACTTTAATTCCTTCTCCCATAAAAGTCCATTCTAGTCTAAAGTTCTAGACATCAGTTTTGCCACTTGCTCCCTTAGCTCACTGACTTCTTTCTCCAATTCAGCGTTTCTTGAAGTTAAGTCATCCAGTCTTCTTTTGTTATCATCAGATAATTTCTTATAGAACTCCAATGATTCCTCCATATTACTGATGACACTTTTATCAACCTCAGCGCTGTATTTCTTCCTAGTGAAGAACCAAGACACCCAAGCAGAAGTAAAAGAGGTGACTACTCCTATAATAGCCGTGATTATTATTCCAGAGTTCATTTCTTTAAGATTTTAGTTATTAAGTAGCCCAGTAGTCCTAATATCCCTACAATAAGTCCTCCTCCACATACCATTAAAATTTGTTGCCAACTCTTCAACCTATTTACTTCTTTGGTAACTTCTACTTTTTGGATCTTAGTTATAGTGTCTACCTTATTTACCGTATCCCTGTATTCCTTTATCCTATAGAGGATTTTATACTTATCTTGGAAAATCGTATCTCCTCTTTGTATTATCCTAATACTGTCTTTTTGGATAAAGGTGTCTACTTTAGTCCTGTCTATATACTCGGTTTTTACTGTCTCCACTGGAACTTCAACATACTTTGTAGAAGCACAAGAACCTAATATAAACAGAAGAAATACTATCAATATCTTTCTCATTTGGTAAATGTATTAAAAATAAATCACCTACGCAAGAGCATAAGTGATTTATTTATAGTCTGTAAGCATTATGAAGTTATCATCAAGTCAATATCTTCTTAGGCATTTTCTATTTTGCCTTTAAGTTCAGTGATTTCCCTTTCAAGAGCTTCTATCTTAAGGATTAACAAGGAGATATAATCCACTGACTTAACCCCCTTGGCATCAGTATTGACAAGCTCCTCAAGACCTTGCTTTTCAACTTCTTGGGCTATAACACCATACTTAGTTGTCTTGCTCTTATCATCCTTAAAGTTGAAACTTAGTAATGATACATTGCCTACTTTCTTAATAGTATCCTCATAAATAATATTTATGTTCTCCTTAAGAGATACATCAGAGGCTTCATAGAATGCTGGAGCTGTAACTTTTTGACTGAATATAGTTCCATTAGTGTTAGAGCCTATCGCTAAGCCAGTAGAACTATATGTTATAGTAGCTCCACCTCCTTGTAAGCTTATAGAATTACCAGTTATACTAACCCTGTTACCAGCATTTTCCCCACCAAGAGTCAATCCACTTGGGGTGAAATATCCAGTTGTAGCACCACCTGCACTACCTTTAAATGTAATACCTCCAGTACCAATCATAGTCAGGGCACCAGTCATTGTATCACCAGCTTTAAGAACATATCTACTATCAGCGGTACTTTGGGATATACCACTTGCTGGTAATGCTACTGTATCAGAAATATTCGCTAATCCATTTCTCTCAATGGTAACTGTCAGGTTACTTCCTGAAAGTGATAAATCCACTGACTCTGGATAGTTATTTCCATCAGAGCTACTAGTGGAAATAGTACCTTTAGTAAGAGTAAGAACTCCACCACTGAAAGTGGCATTGGTTATAGCATTAAAGCTGCCTGGATTGTTAATTGATACATTAGTGACTAAGTTAGCTGGTTTACCCTCTACATCATCCCAATTAATAGTAGTTTGTCCTGGAGTTACATTACCTTTTGTGAAAGATAAAGTATGATTACTAAAGGTGACTCCAGTTATTACATTTCCCTCTCCTTGAGGTAAATTAACAGTTGTCACTAATCCTGAAGGAATACCTGAGGTTATATCAGTCCATGCATGATTATGGGCAGAAGGAGTAAAAGTACTAGGTTTATCTTGAATATCTCCCCAATTTACCTCACCATCTTGTAACCATGTAGGTTTATTGGTAATATTATCCCAATTGATGCTAAGACCACTAGTCGGTTCCCCTACATAGTCCTTTATCTTATTCCACAGTATAGACACACCGTTGCTATCTAGAAATCGCATATTAAAATATGATTAATATTATACACAAATTAAGTCTATATCAGTACTAGTAAGAGGAGTAGCCACAGTACCATCAGCCACTAAAAGCTGCTCTCCAGTTCCTCCTGAGATAATATACCCTCCACCAGAAGTAACTTTTTGAGTACTTGGGTTATAAGTAAGACCTCTCATCTTATTTACAGAGTTAGTTTCAGATGCTGTATTATTAATGGTATATCCTCCCAGTAAATTATAGGAACCATTAGTCGTGTTTACAGCATTCTGCAATACTTTATGGTCATTTACCTGAGCACCTTCAGCTATTCCACTTAGCTTATTATACATGCCAGCTGACATCAGTCCTGCCTGTGCTGTATTAGCTGCCTCAAGGTTAAAATTAGCTGCACTTGGGGAACCATAATTAATCCCTGATTTAGCAGCTCTATTAACATTAATAGTGATACTGTCAGCATCAATAGTGCCTCTAGAGACTGTAGAAACTATAGTTGCTGGAAGACTGTTCAAGGCATCTCTATTAGCCTTTCCCTTGTCTCCAGGATAAGCTGTAGAACTAGTTTCTCCAAGAGCTAATGACTTACTTATCTCTATATAAGTTGAACCTGACCATCTATATGTTAAATTAGTATCCAGAGCTACATAAATCTTACCTGTTTCTCCTGTTCCAGGGAAGCCTGATCTATTAGGAAATTCAAGCACATCATCCACATAAGAAGGTAATTGGACAGAAGGAACAAGTCCATTCCCATCTAGGGTAGCCACACCATTAGCAACTCCCATTTCACTTCTTTTTACCTGAGTGTCATTAGTAAGATTAGATAGTCCTACATCTGATTTAGTCAGTACTGGATTAGTGCGTATCTCATATCCATTTATAGTATAGCTACCTACTAAATCTATAGCCTGGTTTACTTTAGTATCTACATAGGATTTTGATTTAGACCACAGATAAGCCAGACCTACATCATTTAAAAATCTAGTCATTATTTTATAAATTATTAAGTTAAAATATCATTTAATTTATCTTCAGAGATAGGCTCACAGTCACATCCCTCAGGTTCTGGTTCTGGTTCTGGTTCAGGAGTTGGATACTCAGGATAATCAGGATAATCAGGATTCTGTGACCACTCCTTATCAGGAATACCAACCAGTCCAGCAAATAAATCATCTATGAATTTCTTGGAGATAATAGGGATATTATCTACCAAGAAATTCAAGACAGCACATAAGGGAATCCTCTTGTTTACAGCATCTTGTAGAAAAACCAGTTCATCAGATAGCTTCATGTTATCAGTAATAGGGAACTGTGAGTCTTTTATCCCCCTATCATTTTTCAAGAGCCACTCCTTTATTTTCTTATAATCATTTTCTGTGAAAAACATAATCAATAAGGTTTAACCTAACTATTATTCTATACTATGAATGTTCTATTCTCATTCACTACCAAAAGAAACAGATAAACGCATAAATGCTCTAACACTGGTTAATGCCATTTTATAACTACTATATATACCTCCATTGAATGTATATATTTGAATAGTCGCATCACTACTACTCTCTGAAGACGACCAATAACCACTAGATAATATTAATTTAATATTATCATTAGAAAAATTATATATATTTTTTACAGTAGTTATTGCTGCATTAATCTTGTTAAGTTTTGGTATAATATAACCTAATTCACCTGCTGCAGGCAGATACCAATCACCTTGTTTGGTACCTTCCGTATGGTATCTCCAACAACAACAGGCTGCGGGTGAATAACCTGATTTTGAACTATTAGTTATACTACTTGTAGTTTTCCAATCACTCTGAGCTGTGGCAGCATCCCATAAAATTTGTGAATTACCAATCCCATTAAAATCAGCTAAACAGTTATAAATTGATGAAGGAGAAGAAGTTTGATAATATAATGGATTTCTGCCATCATCATTCAAATAAGGAGATGGAGCATAATTCCAAGTTGAATCATTATAATAATAATAGGTGTCAGTATCATAAGGATTTTGAACTGCATTAAAATTATCACTTGGTAAAACTATATAACTTGTTGTTACTCCCTGTAAAGTATCGTATATATTTCCATTATTACCAACATAACATTTATCTTCTAAATTAGGCAAACTTAAGTCAATATCCGATTGCCCCCAATACATAGTTTGAAGGTTACCACCTGTATCAGGTGTATTACAATTCATAAATTTCAAACTTATTACACCACAAGACCCATCTCCATAAACATTATGAGTTCCAGGTACAACAACTACTCCTATAGGTTCATATCTATCTACTGAAAAAGGTTCTCCTTCATTATTATCAAAACGAACAATAACTATATTTATCTTCTTCTTTATCATACAAAACACAATCCCCAGCTAAAGAATTATTAGATTCAATTATATTGATCTTTATTTCTTTATGTGTAAATAATAATCTCCTTCTCATACTGCTCTTATATATCTATTAGTACCATCAGATATAATATTTATTTCTCCATATGAATTACCTGCAATTGATAATTCTTCACCAGTCATAGCTATATAGCCATTTGATGTAGGAATAGTTATAATAATATCAGTACTAGAAGTATTATGAATTATAATATTAATTTCTCTACCACTACTAGGAGGATCAATACTAAATGATTGATCAGAATCAATATTAGCTATAATTAATTTTTTAGTAATAGGAATATCAGAAAGTGATGTTATAGTATTACACCCTATATTAAACTCAGCTTCTGAAATGGCTTGATCTACTTCATTTTTAGTAGCTAAATTTTCAATAATACTATTTATAGAAGTAGTACCTCCAGCTGCATTCAATAAGTCAGTTTCTGATTTACCTGAGATTATTATTCCTGTAGAATTAGAAGTAGGAAGTACACGCAGGAAAGCTCGAACATAATTGTAGAAATTGTAGAAGTTCTTATTGGTGTGGCCGACGTAGCCATCGTGTGTGCCCACGCGGCGAGCGTAGAGGCTATTGTACTTTGTAGAAGACCAATAGTAGTTGATGTCAGTTTTCAACTCTACTCCAACGGACGAACCATATGCTGTACGCATCTTTCCTATTGCATCATTTATTTTATTGAAAGGAGGCATTATGTAACCTAATTCACCGCAAGCGGGTAGATACCAATCACCTTGTGAAGTACCCTCTGTATGATAACGCCAACAGCAACATGCAGCAGGGTAATAACCAGGAGCATAAGTATTAGTAATAGAGTTTGCGGTTTTCCAATCGCTCTGTGAAGTAGCTGAATCCCACAATACTTGACTGTTTCCGATCCCATCAAAGTCAGCTAACGCATTGCTTGATGAAGAAGGTGAGGAGGTTTGATAATAACCAGGATTTCTACTTCCGTCTGTTAGATAAGGTGATGGAATTGGTGTATCTGATGGACTATGATAGTAAGAATCCGTATCATGGGCGCATTGTGTACCGCTAAATTTATCACTGGGTAAATAAGCATAAGAAGTTTGACCTGTTGGAATACCATTTGATGTGTTACCAGTAGGTACTTGGTCTAAATCAGGCAATGAAATATCATCTCCATGTCCACCCCAATATATATTCTGATAAGATGTGCTACCACTATCAGGTGAATTATAATTCATTTCTTTTAAACTCATCACCCCACATTCACCAGTATCATATACATCATGTGATGCAGGAATAACCACTACACCAATAGGTTCATAGTTATCTGAAGGATACTTAGTGCCTATATCATCAGTAGTGGGAACTATAATAAGTTTATCAGCTTGTTTATCATACAATACAGCATCACCTACATTACCTACAGGTGTTGATTCAAAGGTATCAAAGGTAATATTACCAGTCATTGTACCTCCTGCTAAAGGAAGATACGTATCCTTAATCTCATCCTTAGTAGCATATGTAGCTGAATTGTACTCATGCTCTAAGGAAAGGTTATCATTAGTAGCTTTAATTTCCCCATCCAATTGAAGAACCGCATCTGTCAAGTTAGTTTCCTTAGACAAATAGTTTGATGAAGAAAAGTTATTGGAACCTACCTGGGTTTGAAGAGTAGTTATATTATCAGCATTCTGTTTACCCTTATCACCAGGATATGCAGCAGAAGCTGTCTCCCCTAAACCAAGTGACTTACTTATCTCTATATATTGTGTACCAGTCCATCTATAGGTAAGATTAGTGGTAGTATCCACATATATCTTTCCAGCTTCTCCTGTCTCTGGGAAAGTATCTACAGAGCTATACTCCAATACATCATCAACATAGCTTGGAAGATAAGCCGCTGGAATAAGACCATCTACAGTGTTAACTAAGGTAGTGACATCTATACTATCTAATTTAGCCTTATCAGAAAAAGACATCATACCATTTTCTGTGGATGAGGCAGTTTTAATAGTAAGGGTTCGGTCTGTATGACTAGCTCCACCAGATATAGTTCTGTTGGTATTCCTATAGGTTATCCAATATTCATTACCTCTAGAAGTACCTCCCATTTCAATGAAACTATCAGTTAGTGCCTGCCTTTTTATCTCATCATCTTCCTCTTGTCTATCAGAGATTTCTTGGTTAATAGCATTCCACAGTTTAGTATTATCAGTAAACTCTAGACCTTCCCATCCTGATTTACCAAACCACTTTATAGTGTTATTGGTAATCCATAAGCTGTTTACAGAAGGTTCTGTATTACTTACTACTATATTATTTATCCTTTTCATATTTATTTATTACTTACATTATCTCTATTTTTAGCCTGTCTCTTGCTTATTTCATCCTTGAGTTGATTATCTTCCTTATGCTTTGCTTTTTCAAATTCAAGCTTCTCCCTATCCAGTTTCAGCTTCTCATCAAACTCCCTCATTTGTTCAAGAAGTTTATCCTTAGCTTCTTGACTATACTCTTCAGGAGCTACGCCATCTTGTTCAAAGTCATTTTCTCTTGCCTGAGCAGATATTTGAGCTACTAATATCCTAGTCTCATTATCCCTGATATTAGCTTGTTCTTTCTGTTGCAATTCAGCTTGTTTTTGCTCCATTTGCATTTGGGCTATCTGCTGTTGACTTTCAAGTTGTTGCTGTTGAGCTTGTGCCTGTCTTTCTTGAATAGCCTTCTCATCTCTTTCAATAAGTCTTTGTTTCTCTGCCAAGGATGAAGAAGTATATAACTTAGTGATAGTGGAGAAAGAAAGAGTCTGTGTCTGTAAAGCAGCTTGGGCTAAAGTTTCCAGTTGTTGTTGCAGCTTTTGTGTACCATCACTATTATCAACAACTAAACCATAATCATTCTCAGCAAATTCATCACCATCAATATCCATTATCTTGGTTGATGTATCTGAAAGAATATATTGGAACTTCTTACTCCTGCCCTTAAGAGCTATCTTAGCTGTTTCGAGAAAACATTCAAGTGCCCTTCTTTTCACATCTTCATGAATAGAGAAAAGCCACTCTGTAATGTGTGAACTTTGTAGTGTAGCTCTTTCAACTCCACCTACAGTTTCCCTGTTGCTTACTTGGCCTTCTCTTTGCCTGGTAATGCCTACTACATCAGACATCTCCATCTTGATAAACTCAAGGAGATTTTGTAATTGTTGGATATAATTACCTATATTGGAACTTATCATTCCCTTACCAGCATTATTAAGAGCACCTGCAAGTTTACCCAGAGCAGGTCCTGAAGTGCCTTCTTTAAAGCTGTCTATCACAGCCAGGTGATTTATCTTGGCATAATACATCCATTTAGTGATGTCCCATCCCTTTGGAATCTTACTTAAATCCATCTCAAGAATATCACCCCAATGATTGGCTATAGCCTTATTCAATCTATCATGGATAGCATCATAAAGATAAGCATAAGGCTTCATCATATCCACAAAGGAAAATGGTCTTTTATCATTAAGGTTATATAATGAACCTACTATACCAAAGTGACATCTAGATGGATTACTTAACCTATTATATTGTATAGGCCTAGGTCTCATGTTTACGAATATTCCATCTTTACTGCCCCCAATCATGACTCCTTCCCAAGCCTCATTTATCCAGAATCTTTGTGCTTCCTCTCCTAAATCCTTATTTACAGAGTAAGTTTCTGGATAGAAATTATATATCTCCTCGCCAGTTTCTGGATCAAAAGATTTCACTTTCAAGATAGCTTTCTTGGACTTCCAGTACATCCTAAGTACCCTGACATTGCCAGCTAAATCATAAGGAAGAAGTGAGCTTGTTATATCACCACTGAATAAATTAGCTGGGTCAAAATAGTAGTTTCCATTTACAGCTGTAATCTCATCACCTACCATACTGGCATTGATGAAACCATATCTTTCATCTATATTATCCATAGTATCAGTTACAGCTTGCCCTAAATGGTCAGGAATATTCTCAAGATACTTTATATCCTTATCACTTAATACATCATAATAAGTATCTATTACTCTCCCAGGACTCCAATAATCCTCAAGTATTATTATATCAGCATCTTCTATCTTGTTACTGTATCCAGACCTGAATACTCTTATCTTAAGTGGGTTAATTCTTTCAATAACAGGTTCTCCACCTACTATATCACACTGATAAATCTCCTCACCAGATATCATACCATCCTTAAATCCCTCATTGAATATAAGAGGTATATTATACTCTTTTATATAGTGGTTAAGTAGAGCATTGGCTCTTATTTCCCTTAAGTCCTGCCACTCATAAGTATAATAGTCATTCAGCTTTTCAAGTCTTTGGTTAAACTCATCCTCATTAGCTGAGGTATCAGCTATAAGTTGTTGCAAATCCTGTAATAAAGCTGCCTTCTTGTTATTCTCTATCTCACTTATGGAATTAGGATTAGTAACTACTACCTTAAAGTCAAATACTCTTCTCTTCTCCTCACCAAGAAGTACATTCATCTTGCTGTTAAGAATAGCATAGTGCTGTATCTTATCAGGAACAAAGCTAGCTTCTACCTTATCTGGGTTAAGCACAAGCTCCATATCCTCCATATGAAGTTTTCCAAGCATAAGGTCATAGTTTATCACCTTATGCCTGACACTCTTCCTTACAGGAGCAAAATTAAAGAAGGTCTTACTTTGTGCCCAAAGTAAGTGTTGCTTTCTCCAGGTTCTCGTCTTCTGTCTAAATGATAACATTTGTCGAGGAAAATTATAAGAATCCGCCATAATTATCCTCCTTTCTCTTTATATATCATCATAGTCTATCACATCAAATTTTATCGCAAAGATACTAAAAAGAGATTACTTACCCAATAGGATAAGTAATACTTTTAGCTTACCCTATATCTTTTACTAAATTTACTGATTTATTAAATCTCTTATCATAATTATTGGTAAAGAAAGGATCATTCCCTAAATAGTCTTTAGGAGTAGTTTTTTCTCTATCAGGATGCCCTTGATACAGTATCATCTTCTCCTCTCTATAAAGCATTAACTGAACCAAGCTCATTATTCTATCCACATTTATATCAGGGTTAAAAAGTATCAACTCTTTCAATAATGCCCTGTTCTTTATAAAATGTAGATTTGGGACAGTTATTTCAGTCTCCTCAGCATTCATTGTAACAGGTTTTAGTAACCAATCCCTAATAAGTGTAAAACCAAAGTTTTTTATAGGAGTAGTAGCTGAAACTCCCTTGCTTGTATTACCATATCCAACAGTTTTTATCAACTGTCTTTGCTTAAGATACTCTGGTGTATCAGCCAATAGGTGTAAGCAATTCATCCTACTAAAATAAGAAAATGTATTTTTCTTGTTATTTTCATATAGGCATTTAGCATTATAGAAGATACACATCTTCCTGCATAGTTCATTTAAATCATCTGAAAACATGGGTCTCCCAGTATACTCAGCCACTATTCTATCAGTCCATAAATCAAGCACAAATATAGACCCTAAAGATAGAGTATTAGATACATCATTCTCATAGTTATCCAATGACATTATATATCTTTCACTGGGTACTTTATCTCTTATTTTAACAGGCATCTCAAAGATTTCCAGTGCTCCTTCAGCCTTATTATCCTTAAGAGGAAAATCCCTAATGGGTAAATCAGCTGTAGGCTTGAATTCAATATTGCCATCTTTACTTTGCACTAAAGTCCCAGTATATACATCATCAAATGAATGGGGATTATTATCCAGCTCATTGAGTCTTTCAGTAAGTGCCACTACAGGAAATATATTACCATTTGCCCTTAATATAGCCTCTTGAGGAGTCACTGGAATTTCGGTTATAGCCTTAGTAATGGCCTTAATATCCGTAGAATTATACTTAACTACATACCTATTTTTCAGTATTTCCAGTAAAGCCTTAGTGACATCAGAAACACCATCTTTATTATAACATCCCTTTCTGTTTAAATACCCTGGAAAGAAGTAGACAAAATTCCTTCTACCCTGACCCTCTTTGTCATATACATTAGGTATCGCCTGCATATTATAACCTAGAGGACTATACATAATTTCCTGGGCAGAAGCAAAGTCAGACTCATCATCACCAGCAGTACCTTGCATATATATCATACCATAAACTATATCTCCTTCCTCAACAGATGGTCTTAGGGTACCATATAGTCCTAAAAGGTTAGGAAACGAGCCAAACTCCTCGACTGCCAACAAGACTCCTCTCTTACCTCTCAATTTAGATTCATCATCTTTTGAGGACACCCCAATGACTTCATTTAGGGTGCCTCTTTGAGTACCAGTATCCAGGTCTAAATAGCCAGCTTTCCAGTTCATATCCTGCATAGAACTTCTGAGTTTTCTTGCTGGAAATTGTGTATTTTGGGCACAAAAATCTATGTAAGACTGAAACTTATTCAATATACCATCCTTAGTAAGATACTCCTTTTGGTATGCTGTCACAAAGCATTTTACCTCTCTATTAACTTCTAATGACTCTCCTAATAGAAATCTTTTAGCTATCATAGCCGCTAAGGAGTATGATTTACCCTTAGATCTACTAGCCAGCTCAGCTCCATGATGAGCATTATTTCTTGCTATATTAGCATAATGGAACTTTAAATAATGTCCTTCCCAAACCTCAGGAAAATCCCAGACCCTAAGAGCTTTTTTTGAGTTCTCCTGTACCTTTGAAAGCAATATAGGACAATAATTCAAGAAGAAATAGTAATCACCAGTAATCCATTCACCATCAGATTCCCTTACATATCCTTCATAACATCTTCTTACTTCTTCCCTAATCCATCTACCATACTCACTATTAGGGTTGGCATTGGGCCTTAAGCTAGATATCTTTCCTGTCTGTTTATAGTGAATAGCAGTTGGTCTAAAGTAATCCATATCCTCAAGAATATGAGGAGAAGTCAGGTTTATTATAATCTTACCTTCAGAATCCTTAGGCATATCTTTAGCCCTTAATCTTTTAGGAGAAATAAGGTTCCTTATATAAGGTACATTATTTATAAAATCATAAAACTGATCCTGTATTTCCTGAGGTTCTTTATCAAGATTTAAGTCTTCAATAGAGGTTTGGTATTCATTAAATTGTACATCCATAGTAGTTATTTATCTATATTAATACCCCGTCGTCCATCAGGGTTTTGCTACCTTGATTTCCTCTAGCCCTTCCTACTTCCTCTAGATCTTTTCTAAGGGTTTTCTCAGCCTCAACTAAATCTTTAGCCAGCTGTGGAACCTGTTTTATGGCTGTGGTTACACTATTTATAGTATAAGCGGGTTTACCCTTATCATCTACTGCCTCCAAGTTTATATTCTCCAAGAATGTACCTACTTTATCTATAGCTATCTTGGTTTTCCTTAATAGTTCTGAAGAAGTAGTAGTGCACATTTTCTTATATAGTTCTATACACTCTTTCTCCAGTGAATCAAATTTTGGGACTCTTATACCATTAGCATTACAGACTTCTATAAGTCTCTGATCTTCATCTATAATATATTGAAACTCACTTCTAGGGTCATACACAAAATAAAGTATCATAAGGAAATTTAAAAATCCTGTTTTATCTTTACTCTTATCCTGTGTATATCTTCTCCTAAAAGGCTTTAATAACAGTAGATTATCATCTACTTTTATCTCATAATTCTCTACTTTCACTAGATTCATATCCCTTAAATTTACCTTCCATCATATTATTAAACTCACTATCACTATATAAGCTCATTAGCCTCCTGGTTACCTGGTCAGCAAGTAGAATCCTGGCTGCCTCTTCCTTGAAGGATGTAGCACCAGTTATAGTATGCTCAAACCTGTTAATCTCAATAATAGTCTTCTTGTTTACATACCATAGGGAATATCTAAAAGTCTTCATTGACTTAGTGATATTACCATTCAGTACTTCCTTCTTTAGGACAAAGTGAGTATCTGTGCCATACTTCTCCTTTATCCACTCATTATATATATCCAATAATCTATACAGCATAATGAAATAAAAAAAAATAAAAAAAAGACCTGGCCTTTACTGGCCAGGCCTTATCACCTTAATCAACAAAACTTAATCAAAAATGAAAAAGAAAAATTTATGTAAGCAGTGCCTTACCCGCATCTTTCTCTGTAATTACTGATGGGTTTTCCTCAAACTCCTCTACCTCAGCCACAAACTTTATATCATTATCCTGAAGATAGAGGTAAGTCTCCCCATCAATATCAATAGTATCAAATTTATAACCTACTACAGGATTATCAGTAATAACACCATCTTTAAGAGAACCCTCCTCATGCTTCATAACAGCATACCTTTTAGGATTTATAAATACTGTATCACCAACATTTATACCCCTAACCATGGGTCCTACAGCTATTACTTTTTGATACTCTTTAACAGCACCAGATTTTGAGGCATCTGTAAGATTAGTGCCATATATCTTGATGTTGTTGTCATATTTATCCATTGTAGTTATCAGCCCATTAAACATGGGTTTAACACTTTTAATTATAGGTATCATTACTGTCGTCAGTTAAATCCAAATTATCCAATCTTAGTTTAAGAGCACTCAAATAAGTAGCCATTCCATGATATTGCAATATCATCATATTATACTGAAATGGGCCTACTTTATCAGAGAAACCTTCTGATGAAAGAGCTTCATCTAACTTATTAAATCTATCCTGAAGTTATATATATTCCTCCAGAAGTCTCTTCTTGAAATCTTCCATTACATATATCCTTAAAGTGTTTATAACTGCTCTTTAATGCTTTATATCTGTCATAAGTGCATGCTAATTTACCAATACTGGGAATGTTAAAGTTACATTTTAACTTATTGAATTCCTCTTCACTTAAATCCTCTTTTAAAGGAAGCTCCTTTATATGGTTTCTTATAAATTCCCAAAAGGACTCATAAGCAAGCTCCACTACTTCTTGAGGGATATTAAGCTCTTCTGATACTTCAATTACAGCATCTTGGTAAGTCATTCAAAATCAAATAAAAGCATTAGTTTAAAATTTCCGTTTTCCTCAACTATCCTTGGTATATACCTTGGGTTTATTTTCCCATCCACTATGACATTGCTTTTTCTGAGTTTTCCCATGATAACTTGGAAGTGAGGAAGAGTTATATTACACTCTTCCCTTACTTTCCTCTTAGTATCTTCACTCATTGTAACCTTGTCAAGGATATCATTGTCAAGGATACTCTTACTTAGTTCGTATCTCTGCTTGACAAAAGAAGTAGCCACTTCCATTTCTCTTTCAGTAAGGTGGTGAAATGGTTGTAAGAACATAAACCACATCTTAAAGAAAGAGTAGTCAAGTTTACAAGGTATTCTTACTACACTATCCACTCCCCTCTTACTCATGACTATGCCTCCTTTTTTGTCTCTTCAGGAGCAGTTTCCTCACCTACTAACTCATTCTCAGGAGTAGCCATAAGAGTCTCAATCTCCTTAGCGCACTGCATCTTAAATTCATCAGAAAGATACTTATTATCCTTCTCTATTACATTAAAAAGATAATCAAGTCTCTTATAGAGATTAGTAAGATTGGCCTGTCTTAGAGCTTCAATAAATTGTGCCCTTTGGTTTAACAGTTGTTGATTCTGAACACTTAACTGTTGACAAGCATTTTCCAATTGCTCATAAGTCAACTTAGTAACCTCTGTAGTCTTTTCTAACTTCTTCTCCATTTTTATTTTCTTTTAATTGTACAAATTTCTTTCCATATTTTTTTTCATACATACTTTCCCATGTATGTATATCAGAATATTCTATATCAGTACACCCACATTCATCACAATAGTCATCCATTATATCATCAACTCTGATAGCTAAGGAAAGACATTGTTTACAGTAGGCTACTGGAATGCCATTATAATCTCTAACTTCTACATCTTCCATATATTTTAGCCATAATAAATTAACCAATAGTCATCTCTCAAATGAAATATCTCAACAATGTCTTCCTTAGATATCTGAAGTTCATTTACTCTTTTGACTATTTCCCTTATAGTAGGAAAGGTCATACACATCATTTTCTTATTTGCCTTCTCCATAAAATATCCTTATTTAGTTACGGGGGTAGGAATCGAACCTACAGAGACTGGCTTATGAGACCAGTTTGAATACCAATTCTCCCCATGATATTGAGTGGGATAGCAGATTTGAACTGCCCACCTCAGCTTGGAAGGCTGATATGTTACCACTAACACCAATCCCACAAAAGGCCAAAGATTTGATTCTGGTACTTTGGCATTGCAAGGTTAACCTTAACTTGCACCCCTAATCACCTACATCCACTGAGCATAGATCTGCTCAAGCTTTTTAATTACGCAGATCAGCTCCTACTGGATTTACCTAGTAGCATTAGGTGTTACTCTCCCACTGTAGGTAAGACAGCTCTAGTAACTTGGTTTCCTGCATCTTTCTACCTCTAGAGCTTCTGAAAGGACTCGAACCCTTAACTCCCTGATTACAAAACAAGTGTTCTACCCATTGAACTACAGAAGCTTAGGTACCCCTGACAGGACTTGAACCTGCACTCCATAAAGGAAAGGCATTTTAAGTGCCTTGGGTCTACCAATTTCCCCACAGGGGCTTATCCTTCCCCTTTAAATTCTTGGTCTGTAAGGGAGAATAGATACACATATTTATTGATATTATGTATAAAAGTCTCACATTCTGATCTAATGCCAGAGAAGATTGTATCTTGTGGAAGCCCACTATAAAAATTAAGTGTAGCTGTCCTTACTTCCCTTATAAACTCTTTAGGAGTATTTGATATACTGGATATACCAATTATAGCATTAGGTAACATTCTGCCATATATACCCATCTCCTCTTCAGCAAGACCATCTTGATAGTCAGCTAGTACCTCAAGAAAGTCATCCAAATAAGTATGGATATTCTTCTTATGGGATGCCCAATGAAGATTCTTGCATTTAGTTTTCCAACCTTCAATCCTGTTAATGAAGTCTATCAGTTTACTCGCTATAGAAGGAGTGGTAACCTCCTCTTCTTTCTCCTTTGGAGAATCAGCTATATCATCAAAGAGACTAGGGTCTATAAATAATCTTTCCATAGTTAAATATTGATGTTGCAAAGATAAGTAAAATATTTGAAATATGCAAGTATTTTACAATATTTAACTTATCCAGCTATATTTACAAGTAACAAGATCATAGCAAGTATATTAAGGGCCAAACTACCATAATTACATATATTCAGCCCTAACTTGTTACCTTCTACATCTTTTATCTCCTCGGGGCATTCCTCATTCTCTACAGTCATCTTCAATCCTATTGAGGTAACTACCATTCTGACCCCCATTAAGAGAGTACTTATCAGTAAGCAAAATAATGCTAAATCTACCATATTATTTAAATTTTATAAGTTTGAATATTCAGTTTTCGCATCAAATGAAGGACAGGCTTTAGATGAAAAATCCCTATGCCCATATATCTTGGCTTTGGGGTATCTTCTTTTCAAATCCTTAAGGATATCCAATAGAGCGCCCTTCTGCCTTAAAGTCCTGGTATCTTTAGGTGTTCTTCCGTCCTTAGCAACACCTCCTATATAGCAGACTCCTATTGAATTTGAGTTATGCCCCTCACAGTGTGCACCTATAGTATCCTCATTTCTCCCTTCATGGATAGAGCCATCCAATTCTATAATATAGTGATAGCCTATATCCTTCCAATGATTATCCTCTATATGCCACTTCCTGATAGTCTCAGTCTTTATATCCTTTCTCTCAGGAGTAGCTGAGCAATGTACTATTATCTCATTGATAACCCTGGAACAAATACCAAGTTTCTTCCATGTATTAGTTCCCACTATTCCATCAACTGTGAGTCCATTAGCCTTTTGAAAATCCTTAACAGAATTCTCAGTGGAAACCCCAAAAATACCATCAGGGGTTATACCTAATCTATTCTGTAGTGCCTTTACAGCACTTCCTTTACTTCCTCTTCTTAATGTTTCCATACTGATAATAAAAGTTCCCCATTCAAGCGTAAGGAATTACTCCTAATAAGGAATAATTCCCGAAGGGTATAACTTAGAATACTGTATCAAATACCATTTAATACCCTTCTTCATTAATTTAAGGAACTTTTTCATAATAATTACTTTTAGTTATATTAGTAATTCAGCTTGAGATACTTCCATCTGTACTTGTGAGAGAGTCCCTGGAACAGTAAATATCTGCATAGGAAATCCCTGTCCATATGTAAGATTTATATAACAGGATCCTCCATTCACAGATACAAAATCTCCTAAAGCATCAGCGCCATTATCTAGTTGTACAGTAGTTTGAGGATTCCTGAATCCATATTCCTCACCCCCATATA
>UMHJ01036194.1_pt1 | contig 90003 bp, 87 predicted proteins | sample 1965511 | NCBI WGS metagenome assembly UMHJ01 (sample SAMEA4836096, study PRJEB28245) | human gut metagenome | biome: gut microbiome; material: fecal sample | place: Denmark | collected 2008
GTACCTCTTCCCTGCTATTGAACCGCTTTGTAATTCTGTCGTTTAAGAACTCGTTGATGAATTATATATCGGGCGTACTATTAGATTTCTCATACAAGAACAACCCCCTGGATAATAATTATCCAGGGGGTTGTTCACATTCAAAATGTAAGTTGAACTTTTAATCCATTTATCTTACATTTTTCCAGGTCTCTTCAGCAGAAGCCTTGGTATAGTCATGGCTGTTGGTGGCCTCCATGATAGTGTAGTAGGCCCAGTGGTTCTTGGACAGATCCACGAAGTGGACCAGCTCGTCCGCATTGCGGTCGATATAGCGCTCGTCCGCGTCGCGGCCCAGCATGTTGTTGACGATGACCGCCACCTCAGCGCGGGTGATGGAATTGTTGGGGCGGAAGCTGTCGTCGGGGTAGCCGCCGATCCAGCCGTAGGTAGTGGCCTGAGCTACATAGGTGTAGTACCAGGCGTTGGCGTTTACATCGGTGTAAGAGCAGCTGGCGCTGGCAGGATCGTAGGCAAAGGCCAGAGCCACAGTAGCGAACTCAGCACGGGTGATGGGAGCGTCGGGCCGGAAGGTACCGTCGGGATAGCCGTCCATCATACCAAGACTGGCCAGCGTTTTTACCGCGGTGGCGTACCAAGCTTCATCAGCGACATCAGAGAAGGTGGTCGTGATCGCCACATCCTGGTCCAGGAGCAGAGCATAGAACATCTGAGCTACCTCAGCGCGGGTCATGTTTCGCTCCGGGCGGAAGGTGCTGTCGGGATAACCGACCAAATACAGCCGGTGATCCTTTGTATCCAGCCAGTCGGATACACCGGTGTCGTCGGGATCAGGTTTGGGTTCGGGCTTAGGATCTGGATCCGTAGTGCTACCCCCGCCCCCCGAACTCTCCGACCAGACCAGCACAAAGGGAGAGAAACTGCTTGTTTCAAAGGCAATGCCTTGGGCAGTATTCTCAATTTTTACAGAAACGGCATTGCATTTTGCAACCTCCCCAGCTAAATCCTCAACGTCCATTTCTCGATCCAAACCCTCGAAATGAACCAGATAGAACTTGGTGTTTTGGTTTGTGTTTTTGGGGTAGGGCCAGTAAACTTTGATCGAGTTGTTAGCTGTGATCCAGGTGTTGCCGTTGGACTTGTCAACTAGGTCTAGATAGCGGAAGTCATAGTTCAGCTTGCTGGACGTGGTCAGCTTGAGCGTTTCCAGAGCTTTATCCTTGAGCAGCTTGTCACTCGTTTCTGTATGGATGATCTCGTCCACCAGCAGGGAGGGGATGCCCTTTACTACCTCAACCTTGCTGTCATTAACATAATACTTTGTCCCGTCTGGCGCGGTTGCTGTGATCTGCGTTACCGGCTGATCGACCTTATCTTTTACGGGCGTACTGTCGCCGGTCTGAGTCACGCCGCGAATGGTCAGCTTGCCCTCTATCGCGGAAGCAGCGTAGGTAAGATAAGATATCTTCGATACATCGCCACCATTGGCTGTAATCTTAGCTGTATCAATTTTAGCATAAACCGTGGTCTGATCCACCGCACCGGGGTAAATGGACATGTCGTAGTGGTTGTGCAGCACTTTAGTCAAGTCAAGCTGATCACTGATATGAATGCTGCCGTCATCCCCTTTGAACTGCATCCGCACAGGGTCTTGGCCATCTCCGGCAGACATGCGATAGATGTACTTGCCGTTGACAATGCTGGTTTCCGCGCCATCATAGCGTTCCAATGTCCATGTTTTATTTCCGCTGTGGAAGCTTAAATAAGGAGACAGATCCAATACTGTATCCTCAGACACACCAAGGGCTTTTTTCAGTTCAGCATTCAGTTCATCAGGCAGCGTGACATAGAAGCCGGGTTCGGGCAGTCCATTTTCTTGGTCAGTTACAATCTCGCCATCCTCACCTACTACCTTGTCGTAACTGTCGCCGCCCATGTAAACGGTAATATCCGCCGGCTGGATAGTCACAAAAGGCATCCACCGCAGTTCATCCTTGGTCAGCATGAAATAAGTGCCGTCAGCATCCTTGTTCTCATAAAGCGGATAGGTAAGCTGCTTGCTGTTATCCTCCTCAGTATAGTAAGCATACCGCTCAGAATACACGCTGTTTTGAATCCGGATAGTACCTTCAGAGTCATCGCTGGCAGTCACTGCAAAGGCACGGTATCCGGCCGGCAAGGTAAGCTTTGCATCCACTTTGTCATCTTTCAGAAGGTTTATGGGGTGATTCCCCTTGCTATCCTCTGGCATGGTTTCATCTGCTGCAAAACGACCGTTAAGTACGGTGTCAGTGACCTGTACAGCACCTTCGTTGGTGTTGCCCATATCGATGGCAAACTTTGCGCCATCGGCATAGGCTTCAACGGTCGTTCCATCGGTGATGATCAGTTTTTCTGTAATTGGGGCAGGCGCTCCGTCATATGTTGCTCCTGATCCAATGGCGGAAGCTCCCTTACCGCCTACTGCATAAACAGAAGCAGTATCGGTGATAGTAATGCTTTCTGCACCACCGCCGTTATCATCTCGGCTCTCTACTGAAGGTACACCTGTGGTTGTAATTGCCTCCAGATTGCCGCCGCCGATACCTGCAGAGCCGGTACCGCCGATTGCTTTTACCTTGGCTGTACCGCCAATCGTAATGTCTCCGGCGAGGGCGCCGTATCCATCCGAATCATCTACCGCGCCGGCACCGATACCGGCGCCGCCAATGTCGATGCCAAACAGGTCTACTCCGCCGACGCCGCCCTCTGCGGTAATGTCGCCGCCGGTGATGATAATAGAGCCGCCCTGCGTACCCTTTGCGCCGCCGATACCAGCGCCGCCCCAGCCGCCTTTAGCCACAATAGTGGGGTTATCTTTAATGACGATAGTTGCGCTTTCCGCTCCTGCGTCTCCGTATCCGGAACCGATACCCGCACCGTATACCTCTGCAGAGGCGTCAACTTTGGCGTTGTCCTGAATGGTAATGTTAATAGGCTGTGCCTGCTTATTGATCTGAACATAGCCGCCGCCGATACCTGCACCATACCAGCTGCCGCGGGCTGTAACATCCGCGTTGCCGCCAATGGTAATGTCACAGGGCTGCAGATTCTGAACCGACATACCGATCGCTGCTCCAGAATAGGCACCCTGGCCATAAAAATCCAGTGACTCTGTCTGGGCAAATACTTTTGCATTGCCTTCGATAGTGATATTCATCGGATCTTCAGGAGGCGGAAAAACGTTATCCCCGGACGAACTCCATGTTGCATTGCTGCTTCCGATGGCGCAGGCAAGGTTTTGGGCCGTGGCGTGGACATCGGCGTCTCCGCCAATATAGATCGTTCCGCCTTTGTTTTCACCTGCGCCGATAGCAGCTCCGCTGCTGATAGATCCGAAGTCAAATATAGCGGACTCCACATGTGCTGTTATTTTTCCGCCGGTGATGGAAATATCGGCGCTGCCCGCACTGCCAATTAGGCTACTATCCTTTATATTCTCACCGCCGCCGCCGATACCGGTACCGGCAGACTCTATATTCCCTCCGGCCGGAAGGACCGTTACGTCAATCTCACCGCCGGTGATGGAAATTTTACCACTGTCCGCCCGGGCACCGCCGCCGATGGCGGCAGAGGTGCCATACTGCTCTACGGTAATGGTGCCGCCGTTGATCGTGATGGCTTTGGGGGATTCCTCAAAGTTACCTCCAATACCCGCACCATTGGCCTCATGTACGCCATCCTCAAGGCCATTGTAGATATTCAGGTTTCCTGTCCCGTTAATCGTCAAGCTGGCAGAAGAAGAAACACGCACAGAGGCCTTCTCGCCGCCGGTCTTGTTACTGAGCGAGTTCTCCCCCTCCAACATCAGGGTCACATTGCCGCTTTGAATGTCAATCAAGTTTTTTTCTTCTGCTGTCTCAAGGGTCAGGCCACTGATGATAAAAGCTGCCATATTGCCTTCACCAGGATCTACTGTGATGGTGTTTTCCGTAGACGTTCCGGTAATGACCAGTCCGTCTTCCGGAATGGCGACAGGTTTAGCCTCTCCCTGCTTATAGGTTCCATTACCCAGGGAAATGGAGCCGTCCGCAATGTTCAGCGTAAGTTCCGCCTTGGGCTCAGGGATCGGTTCTGGCTCTGGATCCCCGGTGGGCTCTCCTTCACCTTCGGGTGCCTTGGCAGGCTCTGTTACCGTAATGGGTGTAGCTTCAATCTCCTCTGCCAATACAGAAATGGGCAGAAGGCTAAGTACCATCGCACACACGAGCAGAATGCTTAATAGATGCCGTATCCGTTGTTTCATTATACTTCCCTCCATGTTCTTATTGGCCTCTTCCAGGCACGGTTTTAAATAGCACCTTGCGGCACATCTATATACCAATATTTTTTCTGTGCCGGATCGATACAACTGTCCATGCTATTAGAGTTAATCACCGCCTCTCATGGATGTTTCTGTGCAGCCTTGTGTGGCATGCCATATCGTGCATGTTCAGTGACTCCCGCCTCCTTATGACAAAATCTGTATTTCGTCGTCCCCACTATCTGTCTAGAGCAAAGAAGTACGCTAGTTGGCAAAGAATCGGATAGAAAAAAGGCATCAAAAAAGACCCGGCAAGCATCTTGTCAGAAATACCGGGATTATTCCATGTATATGGAAAAGGATTGATTTACCAGTTTTGGAGTGATATACTTTAAAATACATTATAGGCCATATTTAGCCTTTATTTTTGGACAAAATACATAGACGAAATACAGATTTTGTCCTATAAAACAAGGTGAAGCTGTTCCATCGTGCGGGCATGTTCCGCACCTGTTGAGATCAGATAAATTCGAGTGGTCTCGATAGAACTGTGTCCCAGCACATCAGCTAGCCGAACGATATCCTTACATGCTCGGTAGAACACTGCAGCAAACAGGTGCCGCAAATTATGGGGAAATACCTTGGATGGAGAGATGTCTGAAAATTTACAAAGCGCCTTCATTTCTGCCCAGATCTGGCGGCGAGACAAGCTTTTCCCGCTTCTGGTGAGAAAGATTTCACCCGAAGCAATTTTTTGCTTTTTAGCGTACTTCAACAACTGGCGTCCCAGCTTTCCGGGAATTAGGATCGTGCGCACTTTCCCTTTTAGCGTGATCTCGGCTCTCCCACGTTCAGCAGCTTCTACGGTAATATATCTGACCTCGGATACCCTGATCCCTGTGGCACAGATGGTTTTCATCAACAACGCCAACCGCTTCTGCCCCTGTATTTCAGCTGTTTCCAGCAGACGAATATAATCCTGTCGGGTCAACTCCTGTCGCTCCTCACGGAACAGGCGCCGCTGTATTTTTAAAAATTTGACCCGGCAGTCCTCCCTCCCTAGAAACCGACACAGCCCGTTCAGCGCTGCCAGCATGGAATTGACGGTCACTGGGGCATAACCTTGATCACGAAGATGTTCCTTCCACCCCGCTGTTTCCTCTTTACTCAACGGACGTTCTGCTAGCCATTTTGCAAAGGCTCTTACATCTCGTAAATATTTCTCAATTGTTCCTGCACTGCGCTCCTCCCGCTTCAGATACTGTTCATAGGCAGAAAGCTGCTCTGCATTCAAATATTTTTGCTCCATATCTGGATTCCTCCCATCTAAATTGTTTTGATATTATCTCTCCTATCATACACTAGATTTTCCTGAGATACTGACCAACATATAAAGAAAGGGACAAATGCAATGCATTTGTCCCTTTCTTATTTCCAAACCTAGTGGCAATAAGATACGTCCGTTATATAGGAAAAAACAAGAGATGGAGTAAGCCACAAAATACTCTTTGATATAGGAATGTGATCAGTTATGGGGAATCATGAAATATTTTATAGCTCTTTCATTATTCGAGGAACACAGTTGATAACCGGTCTGCCCTGGGAATCCACGTATAAGAATTCACCGACTCTGAGACCTCGAAGCAGCTTCTTGTAGTTCTCGATCGCATCTGCTCTATGGGCAAGGCGTTTGTCAAGAGCGTTGACTCACAGATCAAATAACAAAAACTGAGTAAGCATAGTCTGGGCAGAGAGATTGGGAAGGTTGTCAAAGCGCAGTACTGTGATGCCTGGATCCACCAACGGCCAGGAAAAGGTCTGGGAGACTGGTGACAACAGATTATCCAGATCCTGCAGCCGCGGAAGTGTGGGAGCCATGGCCCTGGCAAGTTCCGGAGTGTTCTGCACTTGGGCGATGAGGCCAGACAATCCAGAGTTGGCCTCTCCCCTCTCAATATAGTCTTTCAGGGTATTCCGAAGATAAACTTGCTGCAAACTGTCCCGTGTACCGCCGATGGATAGAACCGTCTCAGCCACCCGCGCAGCGATGTCGTAAGGCTGTTCCCGGCAGTTTTGCCCTAACAGCAGCGGACGGAATGGGTTGATCCCAGTCTGAGTTCTCACATTCAGACAGTCACAGGACAACCCCGATGGATGCAGGTCCCCCGATAGTCAAACACGATGCAGCGTACTCCCTGCCAGGGCATCTGGGCAATACAGTGCTTAAAAAAACAGCTCTTTCCTGTGCCGCTTTGTCCGGAGATATGTCATTTCATCGACTATATCTTCAGGTGGAAATTCTCAGCCTTCGGTGATTATAGGTAGTGCATCCGTTATAACCTCAAATAATGCTTGGCCTCCAACAATAGCAAAATGGATAAGCTGTGAAAATGGATATATGTCTTGCGATTCTTTTGCAATCTCTTTTGCATAAGCAGAATTTTCCACAACAAAGAAAGTCCAATCCGATGCCAAGAACCCTCTAGTTTTATCTTCAATCTTATCTAAAGTGCAAAGTGCTGCAAGTTCAAGCCGAGTTCGATAGGCATATACCATACCTGGAAACTGGACACATATTTTCTTCGTATAGTCATTGCTTATGAGCAATAGTTGAAGCCCATCCTCATCATCAACGACCTTACATATAAAATATTTATTTTCTAAATCACGGTGTGGTATCCATGCTTTCCAGTTGTTTTCCATTATTCCCCCCTGGTTTTTCCGTCAATTAAATCATCTCCAAGCAGTAAAACCATGGCCGATTTTTATCCTTATTGTCCCAGTTCTCCGCTTGGACGATCTCTTTTATGTCCTCTGCGGTCAGTTCGTCAATAGGAACGGTTCGTTTACAGATATGGGGCCTATCATCAAATTCCCAATAGCCCGAGAGCCAGACATTCCAAATTTCTACGCTGTCAGATTGCATCAGAGCTGTTCTGATATAAGCAATCATTTGCTCGGCCCGTCCTTTGGTAAATTGAGGAAGTTCAAGATAAACTCCGTATTTCTTCTCGCAGTATAGATCCACCTCGTCAAAGGGCAGCAGGAAATAATTATCATCCGCTCCCCCATCAAAGATGGTGCCGGCGTCCAAATCAATATGTAGGGGATAATCTTGTGGTGGTGTGACTTCGGGCAAGGGAGTATCGGCTGCTATAAAAATACACTGACTCATGGTGAACATCCTTTTACTCATGAATATCGAAACGCTTTTAGCATTCTGCGTCTAATCTCGAAAATCTATTACAGATGACTGATCAATATCATTTACGCAGCAGGTCATCAATGCAGTTACCGTTAAGGTCAAAAATTGCGGTATAAATTGCCACATAATTACCCTCATTATCATTGATGTCCATACTGAAAGCAATGCAGAGCAGGGGCGTGTCATACATATAGTTTTTCTCAAATGCGGCAATTTTCCGCTTAAACTGATAGGTTTCTGCCACAGTCCGATAATCTGCCCACATTTCTCTCTGAAAATCTTCCGGATCATCATCGTACCAATTTTTCAGGTACTCCATCATGAACTGTGTGGTTTTCTCAAATATCTCATACTTTGCAAGGTAATCATCAAACAACATCCCGTTCAGCAACATCTCACTCATGGCACACGATCCTCCTTTACACAAGAAATAATCCCTGAGCTGCCACAAGTTTCCGCAGGAGTTCTATTGCTGTCTGGTTTTCTTCCGTAATTTTCTTCAGCGTGACAATATTATATACCTCACCGGTCTCAATATGAAACACCATATCAAGTGTTGGGAACAAAAATCTCATGGTCCCAAAGGTCTTTTGAAACACCAGGTCAGACAGCTCATCCATGTCGTGGATAGATTCCATTGGGAATTCCAGGTAATATCCTTCTTCATTGGGTGTTTGCTCTTTGAAATCTTCTATATCTGGTAAGCCTACGCCAGTAACCAGAACAGTCTCCAGCGGATAGTAGCATGAAAAATGGAGAACGATATCCAACCACTTACGAAGCAGACGAGCCATATTAGCCTCTTTATAATAATGCTTTTCCAGTAAGGCAATCCCATCATTCTGTCCGAATTCAAGGTCACCGGGGACTACATCAATCATATACGCTTTTGCATTGTCTTCCATCGCCTCAGAAATAAGATATTCCATCTGTGCATCATACGGCCGCATGGAAAAGCCTTTGAATCCCATTTGTTCAAACAGTTGCTGCATTTCATCATAACTCAAAGCCATTGCCTGATCTCCTCGCTTATATATTTTGTTGTTTTTATTCTGAAGAAAAGACACGTGTGAAGCCCTCTGTCCAGTGATATTGACCAATGCGGTAGGTATCCAAGCTCCACTCTTGCTTGTTCATACTCCGCCTTGCTTCTTCCAGAGCCTGTTGAGCGTTCTGCTTATCCGTATAGCAGACGCCGCTCCAGATGCTTGTCTCGTTCCCATTTTCGTCCTCGTCCCAGCCCCAGATCATATGGACTTTCTGAGATTGGCCGATTGTACCGACCACCAACTTTTCTGTGATCTCATAGGTGCAGGGGTAATCCCGAAATCTTGGGAGAACAGATAAGTAGTGTTCCGCCACTTGCCTGGCCTTTTCACTGGATTCAAACACTCCAATAAAAAACCCTTCAAGCCTCTCATTGAATATTATTAAGCTGTATAGCAGATTTGTCATATGCGTCTTCCATCCGTTCTCATCCGGTATCTTGCCTCCCTGTCTACCTCAGGAAGGCAAGATACCGGGCCACCTCCGGATAGGCCGCCTTGACCCTGGCACAGTAGTTTCGGCAGTCGGCGCAGATGCAGATGTTTTCTGGGCCAAGCTGATGGTAATAGGCTTTGTTTCATGTCCGATCGCATTACGGCTTCCTCCCGCCCTTTCTCACGATGGCACTTAGAAAGTGCAGATAAGAGGCAAGCGCAATCATTCCCATGATCAGGAAGATACCTCGCTTGAAAAGGCTTTGGCCCTCTATCACAAAAACCAGAAGAAACAAACCGGTAATCGCGATAAGAAGCACCAGTGATACAAGAACGATGCACAGGATTCGGACAGGCCTGGAAACACGTTCTGACTGCGCTGCATCCATACATTCCTGAAATAAAACGTCAAGCCACATTGAGGCCGCCTCCCGATCTGCAGTGCCAATGCCGGCACCCTGTTTTTTGGGTTTCTTTGATGTTAAAATGATAGCGCAGAGATAAAAACAGCCTATAAATATTTCCTTAAATTTCTTTCATTTTTGGGTGTCTGACTTCTTGTTTTCCAAGGTACAGCTTTTAAAATAAAACCACAGGTATTTTCACCACGATTACACATCTCTTTTGAAAACTAGTGCGGATATGCTATACTGATAAAGGTATGTTTCAGCGGGAGGTGGGTCCTTGTTACGACAGATTCAATATTTTCAAGCCGTTGTGCGCAATAACAGCTTTTCAGAAGCTGCAGAAGAGTGCCACATTTCCCAGTCTGCCATTTCTCAGCAGATCAAGGCATTGGAGCAAGAGTTGGGCTTTTCCCTGCTGGAACGACATAATCGGAAATTTGTGTTGACTCCTGCAGGGGAACACTTTTATAAAAAGAGCCTGGTATTAGTCTCAGATTATGAGCAGATGTGCATCGAGGCCGCTAAGATTGCCCGTGGAGATGAAGCGATTCTAAAAATCGGATACCTGCGCAGCCATAGCAGCCCGGAACTTCATCAGGCACTGGAGGAGTTTTCAGAAAAATATCCTCGTGTAGATCTTCAGCTGCTGTACGGAAACCATGAGGAATTATTTGATCTGCTGCGCACCGGCGGTGCGGATTTGGTACTCAATGATCAGCGCCGTGCTTTTTCGGATGAATATGTCAATTTGATTTTAGACTCCAACCAAATGTATATTGAGTTGGCAGCCCGAAATCCTATGACGGAGCTTTCTTCTGTTACCGTACAGGAATTGAAAAACCTTCCCTGTATTCTGGTGGCCTCCAAAGAACAACAGACCACTGAGCAGGAGTTTTACCAAACCATCATCGGGATTCCAAGTGAGATCCTCTTTGCTGAGAATCTGGAGGAGGCACGCCTGATGGTCATCAGCGGACAGGGGTTTTTTCCTGTGGAAGGCAGAACCCCCGCTATGACCTTCGGCACTTCCATCCGCCGTGTTCCTCTTTGTCGTGGAGAAGAACCGATTATCCGCAACTACTGTCTGTTCTGGAAGAAGGATAACTCCGGATATTATGTGGAGGAATTTGCGGATGTTTTGAAAAGTAAATTTAAATAGTTACCTGTTTTCTTTCCGGCTGCCCTCGCTTTGCGAGGGCAGCTTTTTCATATAAGTTTAACTTATCGAAAGCAGTTGAAACTCAAATTGATGGACTCCAGGGGGGATTTTTATAATAGAAGCAGACCAACCAAAAGGAAGGGACGAACACAATCATGAAAAAAAACGTTATGCTTTTGATCGGTGCGGGCCAGATCGGCGTGGCCATTGCCCGCCGGATGGGATACGGAATGAAAATCGTGATCGGAGACAAAAAAACGGAGAACGCTCAGACCATCGCCAAAACCATGAACGACGCCGGATTTGATGTAGTGCCGGTGGAAATGGATCTCTCCAGCCGGGCATCTATCCAGAGCATCATTGCCCAGGCACAGAAGTATGGTGACATCACCATGTTAGTAAACGCCGCCGGCGTCTCTCCCAGCCAGGCCCCTATCGAGGCGATTTTGAAGGTGGACCTGTATGGGACTGCTGTTCTGCTGGAGGAGGTGGGTAAGGTGATTGCCCCCGGCGGCGTGGGTGTGACGATCTCCAGTCAGTCCGGTCATCGGATGAAACAGCTTACCCCGGAGGAAGATGAGCAGCTGGCCTGCACACCCACCGAGGAACTTCTGAACTTGCCTCTGCTTCAGCCGGCAAATATCCGGGATACGCTGCATGCTTACCAGCTGGCCAAGCGCTGCAATGAAAAGCGCGTGATGGCCCAGTCCGTCCTATGGGGCGAAAAGGGTGCCCGGATTAATTCCATCTCTCCGGGAATCATCGTCACACCTCTGGCTATCGACGAGTTTAACGGCCCCCGCGGGGACTTCTACAAGAATATGTTTGCCAAGTGCCCTGCTGGACGTCCTGGCACAGCGGATGAGGTGGCTAATGTGGCGGAACTGCTGATGAGCGGCAAAGGCGCTTTCATCACCGGTGCTGATTTCCTCATTGATGGTGGCGCAACTGCCTCTTATTTCTATGGGCCGCTGAAACCTTGAATATGGGCCGGTGGTTCGCTTCAGCAGAAAGAGTCCGTACATCCACTCTTCCTTGGCCTGAATTATGAAATCCTTAGATGACGCTCCGGTGAAAAACCGCCATTTTCAATGCGAAAATGGCGGTTCTCCTGCTTGTTATTGCAAAAACAAGGTTCTAAATTTACTTCCAAACCTGAGTGCAGAAATGCAACAGATGGATTTAATTTTGACCACTTAGGGGGCCACTCTTTTCAGAACCTGTCCTCCCGGTTTTTTCTTATCATCTGCGATGATTCCGTTGTATCACTTGATATCCTGATGCTTCAAAAGCCAGAAACCAACAACGATGGATAAAAGGAGATAACCGATCAACACAACAAAGCACGGCAGGAAGGACGACAGGTCATTCGATGCCGCATAGACAGACGGCATATGCGTAGAGATTTTGATAAAATCGAGGTCAATTTGAATTCTCAAAAATCCCAGGACCATCTCCAGAATTTTCGGGATATTGGGAATCGCAAGGCCGATAATAACGCCTGTAATTGCATTTCTGGTGTAGATCGTTGCGGTAAGCGCAAAGCTGATATGCGCCATCACAAAAAGAATGCGCGCAACAACGGAAAGAGCATAGTAACCAGGATAAGAAATGGTCCCCATGCCAAATTTGCTGCCTGCAAGAACGCCGGCAACGATGCCGCCCATCAGCATGACCAATACATATGCGGCAGATATCGTAAGAACGATGGAGAGATAGTAAGGTTTCTTCCCGATCCCCCGCCCTACAATGTTCTTCATCACACCGGAGCGATAGGCTTCCGCAACCATATTTGCAGTCAGCAGCATGAAGATATAAAGGGCGATATCGCCACCCAAAAATGTATTAAACAGCTCTTCGATCCCCATAACAGGGGCATCGGCAAATGCCAGAGAAAGAGACAGCCGGATCGATACAAACAGGGAAACACAACTGAGCGCAAGGCAACCGAAAAAGAAATTGTCTTTTTTCAGCTGGTAAATATGTCCGCGAATCAGATTTTTCATACCGCGTGCCCTCCGGAAAGTTTTTCTACAAAGAATTTCTCAATGTCTTCCTCGTTTGACCCCAAACCACATACCCGAACGTTGTGCTCCACCAGGAACTGGTTCAGGTCCGCCGGATTGATTTTCTCATGCAAGCGCAGGCTTTGATTGGAAAGCACTTCACATCGGACGTCAGGATAGCGGGAGGCAATAAGTGTTTGGGCGTTTTGCAGGGATTCCGGTTCCACCGTAACCTGGACGCCGCTGCTGCACGCACGCTCCAGCGTTTCCTTGCTGAACTCATCAATGAGACATCCGCCGTCGATAATCGCGTAATCCGTTGCCAGCTTATGTAGCTCGCTTAAAATATGACTGGCGATCATGATGGTGGTGCCGTGCTCGCGATTTAAGGTCGCCAGCATTTTACGCATCTCATAGACCCCTTCCGGGTCCAGGCCGTTGATGGGCTCATCGAGAATGAGAAAATCGGGATTTCCCAGCAAAGAAATGGCAATGCCCAAACGCTGCTTCATTCCCAGAGAAAATTGGCGTGCTTTCTTTTTCCCTGCGTTTTGCAGACCGACCATTTCCAGTATTTTATGATGATCTTGAGATTGCAGGCCAAACAGCAGGGAAAAATAGCGCAGATTTTCCAGTGCGGTCATGTGCTCATAGATACCAGGCTTTTCGATCAACACGCCCATGTTGTTCCGTGCGGCATCGTCATTTGACTTTCCCAGCAAGGTATAGCTGCCTTCACTTTGCTGGGTTAAGCCGCAGATAATCCGCATAAGCGTAGTCTTTCCGGCCCCGTTCTTTCCCACCAGACCGTAGATCGACTTTTTGGGCACATGGATACTCACATGATTAAGAACAGTTTTTGTTCCATAGACTTTTGACAGATTATCTGTTTGCAGAATATATTCCATTTCATCGCCGCCTTTACCGTATTTAAAAATCAATGACAACAAGATGCTGACCTTATTTCAGTGCGCCATGAGGTTTCAGTATATTTTTAAAAAATATTACATATACAAATCAAAGGGATAATACCATGGAGAGCAAAATCCTCTATGAATATTCTCTTAAGTTTTCTTAACCTCCTGGAAATGCAATGCTTCTTGTGGTTTGCGGTCCCCCATTTTTTGAACCGCAGATGGAGCGGCTCCGCCTGGTGGTAATCTTCTCATAGCAGTATTATTTAAAAAGAACATGGTCACCGGGAAAGCGGCATTTCCCAGTGACCATGTTTTATCTCAGGGCCAAGTATGAAATCTAATCTCGCGGACCATTTACAAAGGCGGTTCGTGGCCTATGTTCCAAAATACTGTGATTCCCCTTGTAAGAATCATTTTATCCTCTATCAGTTCCTCAGAAGCTTGATTATACAAATTCTTCTTCCGGCCAAACCGGCTCTCCCGGTGTGCCGTCCCCGTTGATATAGTAGCCGTCTACGATGGTTCGTACACCGCCACCGAAACCCCAGCCGTTCTCCTCGATGAACATCAGGAACCGATCCAGAAACTGGTCCTCCGAAAGCTCCATCGGCACCTCCACGCACCCTTGGAACTCAAACTCCTTGCGGTGCACCGTATTCATACCGTTCCGAGGAGGATGCTTCTTGGCTGCTGTCTCCATTACAGTGTTACATTTCAGGTTCTTCATCGTTGGCTGTCTCCGTTTCTTCAAATGGCAGATGGATGGGGTAGAGATCCAGCACAAAATGCTCCTCATCAATTTTTGTATTGGGATGGCAGTCCGAGCGGCCAAAGGTCACATCCCCGATCCGGTGGGTGAAGTCCTTCGGACATCTGCCAAAGACGACATACTGACAGACGCAGTATTCCAGGTATCCGTTCTCATCCGGCTCCAGCGGAGAGGCCTCAAAGGGCTTTTCGATGTCCACTCCCAAGGAGGCCAAATAGAACGCCACCTCTGGATAGGCTGTCTTCACTCTGGCGCAGTAGTTTTGGCAGTAGGCGCAATCACAGATGTTCTCTGGGCCGAGATTGTGGTAATAGGCCCGTGTTTTCTCAATATTCGGTTTCATAGGTACCTCCTCACACCAGGAGCCACTTCTGGCCGTTCGGCATCTGGCGGAGGCTTCCCGGTATCCGCTCCAGCAGTTCCCCGGTATCATAATCCCGCACCAGAAGCTCCTCCCGGTAGTCCGGGTCCTCATACCAGACCGAAGTATACAGCCTATTTCCTTCCAGAAACTCAAAAAACTCATGGTCCTCTATCGCAAAGTCCCGGCGTTCCGGCCAGAGAATCTGGAACTGATTGTCGTGGGCGGACCGGGTCAGCATGAGAGGCGGGGTCTCCAACATGAGGTTGTAACAGTCTGCCACGACAGAAAGGGGTAGTACAGCCAGCGGTTCAATCGTTTTCTTTGCTTCATCGAAGGACAAAATACGAATCTCTTCCTTTGGAAAATCCACCAGCAGCAACACAACCTGTCCATTGTGGTACGCCGGCCTGCCCAGGTACTGCCCCGGCTTGGTGCATACCGGCTCATAGACTGTGCCCTCCGGGCAGCGGACCAGGACAAGCCGGTTCTTGCGGATTGGATGGCCGCTGCGGAACAGCTCTTCCGCTTCGTATAAATCTCCGCTGGCATAGTCGGCGCCCCAATACCATTTACTGCTGCCGGCCAGTGGTTCCAGATTGGTGATTCCATTTGTGATGATGCGTTTCATGTCCTGGCCTCCCCCACCATATCTTGACTTGATTTTGGGATTATATCACAGCAAATAAGGAAGGCTCATAAACATTCTCTTAAGTTTTCTTAATCTCTGGGAGCAAAATGCTTTTTGGGTTTGCAGTACCCAATTTTCTGAGTTGTAAATGAAGGAAAAATAATACAGCTTTCAGAATTGCAGTGCGGGCAGTGACATACTCCCCTCCAGTTTTTTGTTGCTGACTGGAGTGTACCTTTTTTAAGGGAGCACAGAAATGACCCATGTCATATCTTAGTCTGCGATTTGTGGCTGGCCTGCGATGGTTTTACCTATATAAATTTACGATGATTTTCTCCAATTCTTTATTTTTGTTTGAGCCATGAGCAGTGCAGAAATTTCTTGCTTATTGGTGGTTACTGCTTTTTTTGTTGGTAATTGGCTCTGATTGGATGGAAATTGATCTAAATCATTGCTTTTTGCTGCGATTTTTGTTATAATTCATATAATAATACGTTGTTCTGCCTGCAAATTTACTTCAAAAAATTTCTCGAAAATACGAATTTAACCTGCGCGCACAGAAACGGACTGGAATCGTCCATTCAGACGACTTTTGTGATCGCTCCTGCCAGTAATGTTCCGTTTTAAAAGAGGAGGTTTTCCGTATGAAAAAGAACCGTCGTATTCTTATCATTGCAGGCGTTGTGTGCATACTTGCTGCCGTGTTGGCAGGTGCGTATTGGAATACACGGCAAGAACCTGGTTCTTTGCAGCTTTCAGAAGTTGATGCGTCGCGCCCTCTGGCCGAATTTCATGGGCAGCCGGTATATGTAAAGGATGTAGAACGCCACATGTACAATCTTGCTGCGGCAGGACAATCGAATCAACAGACAGCGGAAGAAAGCCTCACAGAAATCCTGCAGAACATGGTTTTATATGAGGAGGCCATCCGGCTTGGATATGCTGCCACGCAGTCTGAAGTGGATGCCTTGGTTGAAAACAGCAAACAGGCTTACGCCACGCCGGAAGGCAAGGAAATGATGGATCAGTATTGTGAGGAAGTCAATCTTACGATTGACGAGTATTTCAAGTATTTGGGAGAGCAAGCACCCAGAACGATTGCGCGTCAGAAGCTGCTGGACGCGGTGGGAAAAGAGTATTGCGAAGAGCATGGATTGAACTTTACAAAAGTCAATCCCCCCAAGGAAATGATAGATGCGCGGGATGCCTATGTGGCGGAACTGTTCGCTCAGGCACAAGGGGATATTATTTATTATACAACTGGAACGTGAAGAGTCTCTTCTGTTAAGTACCTTCCGTGGGAATGGATGTTTCCTTTGCCAACCAACGGCCCTGCCGTTTTTCCCTGGCGACTCCATCCATCTCAGTCCCAGGTATTGAATATGATTTCTCCCACTGTTTGCGGCCGCCAGAAGCTGATCTGCTCCAGTTCTTCCTGGTCTAGTTCCTTGCAGAGGCTGTGCCAGTCCTGATTTAACTCGTCGAGGCTCAACACATGCACCGGGCTTTCCGGCAGTTGGAGCCACTTTGGCTGCTGGGTCAGTGTGAATCCACCGAAGGGGTCTCTTTGGGCAAAAGCTGCGTAGGGATAATGGGCATTCTGCAAGACAAAAATGGAGCTTTCATATTTGCAGATCTGGGCAAAATAGAAACTCCTTGCGGTGGTGTCTGTATCCACTTCTGCCACAGTTCCTCTGTTGCTTCGGGCCAGCATGTGACACATCTTTCGGAATGCCTTCTCATCCTCTAAAGGCGGCGGCTGTGTTTTTGCATCCCCAAAACCTGTAATTCCCCGTAAAAGTATCATGCGATCCTTCCTTCTTGTTTTTCCTGACTGTATCTTGCCCCTGTGATTATTGGTTGCAGTCTATATAACAGTGGCTGCTCAAAATGATTCAGTTCTGGGATTATAGCAAAGATAAGGGAGAAGGCATATAAATGTTCTCTTAACTTTTCTTAATTTTACCTCCCATCCGGCTACTTCCCTCCTGCTTTGGAGAAACTTGTCCATGCGGTTCCATTCCATGGCTAATTATAAAAAATGCGCGGGTACTCTTTGAGCAAAGAGCACCCGCTTACTTATTGTCCTTACATTATATGGTCGGGATGGTTACTCCTTTTTCCCGCAGGCAGTGCAGCCGCCGCATCCCTTCCAAAGCTCCTCCGCAGTGCCCTTCCAGTTTTCCGCATAGGGTGTCGTCTTATCACACAGATGGTCCACACTCTCCGGGCTCTGGTAGTCGGTACTCACCGCGCCTGTCTTTTTCACCATGGCCCGCAGCGCCTCGGGATTTTCCAGCATGGGGCAGGGCCGCAGCATGTTTTCATTGAAGGGCTGGTTGTCGTGGTACGCCATGAAGATGGGACTCTTGAGGGCGTCCAGCAGGCTGGTGTCGTGGATGTTGCAGTTGGAGTAGTGGATGAATACGCAGGGCTCCACATCGCCCTTGGCGTTGATGTGCAGATAGTTTCGTCCGCCGGCGATGCATCCGCCTACATATTCCGCATCGTTCTGGAAATCCATGGAGAAGATGGCTTTGCTCTTACGGAATTCCCGAATCCGGTGGTATACCTCTTTCCGCTGCTCCGGGGTGGGCAGCAGCTGGGTGGCTGCGTCATTGCCCACAGGCATGTAATGGAAGAACCAGACAAACAGAGCGCCGCTGTCGATGATATGGTCAAAGAATGCTTCACTGGTGATGTCTTTGTAGTTCTGGCTGGTGTAGCAGGTGGAGATGCCGAAGGGCAGGTGGTGCTCCTTCAACAGCGCCATGGCCCGGTTGACCTTCTGATACACGCCTTTGCCCCGGCGGGAGTCGTTGGCCTCTTCAAACCCTTCCAGGGAGATGGCGGGGACAAAGTTCTTTACCCGAAGCATCTCCTGGCAGAAGTCCTCGTCAATGAGGGTGCCGTTGGTAAAGGCCAGAAATTCACAGTCCGGGTGCATCTCACACAGCCGGATGAGGTCGGCTTTCCGTACCATAGGCTCACCGCCGGTGTAGATGTACATATAGGTGCCCAGTTCCTTGCCCTGACGGATGATGGAGTCGATGGTCTCCAGACTGAGGTTGAGCTGATTGCCGTACTCAGCTGCCCAGCAGCCGGTACAGTGCATATTGCAGGCAGAGGTGGGGTCCAACAGGATCGCCCAGGGGACGTTGCAATTTTCCCGGGCTTTGACCTCTTCCTGGGTAGCGCTGCCCTTCAGGCTGGCGTTAAACAGAAAGTTTTGGAAAAAGGCCCGGCGCACCCCGGGGTCCAGTTCATAGACCCGCAGGATCAGCTGGTACCAGTTGTTCTTCTCTTCGATGACCTGCCGGATGGCATCCCGCTGGCGCTGATACCAGCCCTCCGGGGTAAAGCGGTCCACCAGGGACATGAGCTTGGGAATGTTTTCTTCCGGATTGCCCTCGATATACTTCAGTGCCTGATTGATGGCAAAGTTCTGCATATTATCTTTTACATTATTACGCATGATGTTTCATCCTTTCCATGCCCGATTCCGGCTGATTAAGGCACATTATAGGGAACAAGCGCGAAAAGTCACGGGACATAAGTTGGGATGCGTCAAAAATTTGGACATCCTCCCTGCTCCGTTACCTTTTGGGACACAGAAGGGCCCCTGTCCATTGCCTGCATATGGACAGGGAACTAAGCTTTTCTGTGATATAACTGCAACAGTCCGGGAAGGAGATTCATTTTATGGAAAACAGTATGTCCCGTATCTTAATAGAGACCACTGTCCGGCAAACTTTGAAGGGGCTGAAAGAAAACCCCAAGCGGAGCATCCGGAATTTGGTGGACATGGCGCTGCATTTTTCCGAAGGCCGTTTTCAAAGCCACTTTTTCCAGACGGCCCGCACGATGCTGGAGCATGAGGACAGTGCGTACTATTCTCTGGTGGAGCATTCCACCAGCCACATTGAAACAGAGCACCTGGTGAAATTCGGTATGAATCTTGGGTATAACAGCTGCACCTGGGGCGCTCAGCGGATCCGGCGGAATGAACAGCGCCTTGGTTTCAACATTCCCTGGACGGTGCTTTTTCAAATGGATGATCTCCAGTGCCTGGATCATCTGTTTGAGTACGACAGTGCCATTACGGAGGGTGAACAGTTGGGTATCTATACCTGGGGAGTTCTCTCCCGCACCGATCCGATGGCGCTGCTTCCCCTGATCGAGCACCATCCTGACAGTGCCTTTTTCTTGTTCTGCCGACCGGAGGATGTGACCTCTGCCCTTCTGGATGAGATTATTCCCATCAAGCATCTGATGCTGGTGGTGCGCTGGGAGGATGGGACCGACGAGGTCTGCGCTATGCTGAGAGATGCCCAGCTGCCCTACTCGGTTTATGTACCCTATGATCAGAATGATCTGCAATCCATTACCAGCGGCGAACTTTTTGCGGACACACAGCAGCTGTATCCCCTGTTCACCATTCTGACAGCCAAGCCGGACTGCCCGACAAAGGTACAGGATCTGGTTTATCAGGCGGTAGTGAAAGCGCGCAATGGACAATCCTATCAGACAATACCTTGGGAACTGTATCACGATATCCGGAATTTGGATGAAATCATCTCGGATGACGCCTGCTGTGTACTCTTTGACGGACATGGACAGCTGATAGCTCTGGATCATTCCGACTGTATGCCCTTAGGCAGCTTGTTTGAAGATGGGATAACCCCACTGATCCGGCAGACCTATCCAAAGTCTGTGCCGATTGTATCCCGGTAACCAAAATATGAGGGCGTATCGCAGTTTTATGCGATACGCCCTCGGTTCTGTTTTATATCATCTGCGGCCTGATGCTGTCAGGAAGATGCCTGCTCTGTCTGAGCCATCTCCCGACAGATGGATTGAGCGCCGTCCTCCATAATCACTTTGATCTTTGCCAGAAATTGTTCCGGCGGCATGCACTCCTTGTTCAGCAGCCAGCGTTCCATGGCACAGAGCACTGCGTCAGTAAAAAACTCCATGATGAACTCATCCGGCTGCTCCTGCCCAAGCAGATGAGAAATGCGATCGGCCAAAAGCGGCCGAATATACTCACGGAAATGGTCACTGAAGGAGTTTTGCCCTTTGATCTGCAGCGCTTTGCGGTAAAATGCGTGGTTTTCATAAAAATACCCGCAAATTTTCTCGATAAACCCCCAGCGTTCCTTATAGTTTGGATAATTGGCGTCCAGATTCTCATCCTTCATCAAGGCAATAAACTCCGTATCGAAGATCCAGTTTACAAGATCATATTTGTCCTTGAAGTGATAGTAAAAGCTCTTTCGATTCATATTGCAGCGCGCGCAGATTTGCGCCACATTGATCTTGTCAAAGGGCTGTTCCAGCATCAGCTCCTTCAAAGAAGTCGCCAGAGCCCGTTTTGTGATATTGGAATCTGCCATACCCGATCCCCTCCCTTTGCGGCTGTAAAAAAAGAGACTTACCTGCCCAAACAGATAAGTCTCGTCATTTAAGATAATACCAGGAAAGCTCCAGTATGTTGGTATCACCACACCAAAGTGCTGACTACTCCCTTATATAAAATTAGTATATCATATTGCCGGATCATTCTCAACACGATGGGACAGGTTATTTTTGGACAAATCAATTGGTGTGTCCAAATTTATAGCCTGTATCAGAACGAATGGTTCCTTCAAAGGCATGGGACAAAACGCGTGTTTTGTCCCAAAATGTAACATTGATCCTGAAACTGAGAAAAAGTGTAACGTACACAGTGCTTTGCCCAATGAAATCAACGGGCTTCATGATTACAATATTCCTCACATACTGCACAATGGGCGCTGAATGCCAGTGCTGGCCTTTCGGGCTGTAAGTTTCGGTAAGAAGACCGTATCGATTTCAAATGAAGAGGTGTCACTGTATATGAAAAACGTAAGTCAAGCTCCAAGGGAGAGCATTTCTTTGCAGGCCCAGCCGGCTCACCTCATCCGCCACGTGGATGAGCGGCTGATGTCCTACAACATTGAAATGACAGAGGTGACCGGCGGTACGTTCTGGAAGTCGTATACCGCGGAGCAGATCGCCGGGACGCAGGAGTTTCCGACCGTTACAGCATTGACAGATGTGACCGCAATGCCGGAACTGATGCAGTGCTATCCCCCCATTGATCTGACCAATAAGCGCCTGCGGGAGCTGGCCAGACAGCTGGGTCCTGCGTGGGTCCGAGTATCGGGCACCTGGGCGACGAAGACATATTACGACCTGGATGGGGTGACCGGAGGGAAACCCCCGGAAGGTTATGCCAATGTTTTGACTGGCGAGCAGTGGATTGGTGTTTTGGACTTTGTGTCCTATGTGGGAGCAAAGCTCCTGATCTCGGTAAGTAACTGTGCCGGCGATCACCCAAACGGCGGAGCGCTGGATCTGACCCAGGCAAAAAAGATTTTTGACTTCAGCCACCACCACGGAGTGGATATCAGCGCCGTAGAGTTTATGAACGAACCCAATATGCTGGAACTATCTGGTGCGCCAAAAGGCTATACCGCTGCCGACTACGCCCGTGACCAGGATATCCTGTATGCGTGGGTCCGGGCTAATTACCCCAAATGCCTTCTGGTTGGTCCATGCACTACCGGAGACCCCTCTGTAAAAAGTGTGGAAAGCAAGGACTTTGGAGCAGGAATTGCCGCTCTGACCAAGACTTGTACTACGCAGGAACTGTTGGAAGAAACACAAATCCCTCTGGATGTGTTCAGCTATCACTGCTACAACGGGGTCTCAGAGCGGATCGCCGGAGTTATACCGTCTGCCCACTGGCCCGGACAGATGGCCCACACCGATGCATATTTGGCGGTCGCACCGGCCTGTGCCAAAGCCCATACGGCGCTGCGGGACAAATTTGTCCCCGGGGACCAATGTGGGTTACGGAATCAGGGGACGCCGGCGGAGGCGGAAATACCTGGGCCTCCACCTATCTGGATGTTCTGCGCACCCTGAATGAATTAGGCAGCTACGGTACGATTACCGACGGCGTTATTTTCCACAATACTCTGGCCTCCTCCGACTACGGCTTTCTGGAACCCGGCAGTTTTTTGCCCCGGCCCAACTATTATGCCGTTTTGCTCTGGAACCGATTGATGGGAACTGCAGTATATGATTGTGAGGCGATGAACAGAGACAGCGCCCATGTCTATTGCCGTTCTCGCAAGGATGGAAAACCAGGAGCGGCATATTTGATCGTGAACAATTCGTTGACCGATGCCCTTACCGTGACGCTTCCCAAAGAGGCCATGCGTTACACGCTGCATGCCCAGACGATGCGTTCTCCTACGGTTTTGCTCAACGGAAAAGAATTGACTATTTCAGGCGTTTGCAGGATTCCTGAGCTTGCTGCGCAGCGGCAGCCTCAGGGCAACGCTTTGCTTGCTCCGGGCAGCTGTACCTTTCTTATTTTATAACCGTGTATTAGTTTAAAAATAGCAACCAGGGCACGGACTTGATCCCAAGTCCGCGCCCTGGTTTTACTCTGCTTTTAACCTTTTATGGTGCCACGAAATCCTTTACCGCCTGATAAATAGCGTCAGAACTGAATCCGTACCGCTTCATCAATTCATCGGGCGCGCCAGACTCACCAAAGCCGTCCTGCATACCCAGAATACGCATGGGGACCGGATAATTTTGTGCCAGACACTCCGCTACGGCGCTGCCCATGCCGCCTGCCGCCTGATGCTCTTCCGCGGTGATGACCCGACCAGTTTTCTGGGCTGCGGCCACAACGGCTTCCTGATCCAGCGGCTTGACGGTATGGAGATTGACCACCATCAGGTCGATCCCCTCCCCTGCCAACTGCTTGGCGGCCTCCAATCCCTCATAGACCATGGCCCCATTGGCAAAGAGCACTGCATCTTTACCGTCCCGAAGTACGTTGGCCTTGCCAATTTCAAAAGGACTGTCCTCGTCGGTAATAACGGGCACCGCCTCCCGGCCGAAGCGGATGTAGCAGGGTCCCTCCCGCTCTGCCAAAGCCAGGGTGGCTTTCTCCGTCTCCACCGCGTCACAGGGAACTACCACCGTCATATTGGGCAGTACTCGCATGAGGGCAACATCCTCCAGGGCCTGGTGGGTGGCCCCGTCCGGTCCCACTGAGATACCCGCGTGAGCTCCGGCCAGCTTGACGTTGAGGTTATTATAGCACACCGTCGTGCGGATCTGATCCCAGGCCCGTCCGGCCAAAAACACGCCGTAGGTGGAGGCGAAGGGAATGATACCGCCCAGAGCCAGACCGGAGGCGGTGCCTACCATGTCCTGCTCGGCAATGCCCATGTCCAAGAAGTGCTCCGGGTACTGATCCCGCACCCAGACCGTGCGGGTGGATTTGGCCACATCGGCATCCAGCGCCACCACCGGTTTTCCGTTTCCAATGAGCTTTAAGAGGGCCTTGCCGTATCCGTCACGCATGGGAATCTTGTTCATTGCTCTCCCTCCAATCCCAGTTCCGAAAGTGCCTGCCGGAGCTGCTCCGCGTTGGGGGCGTTTCCGTGCCAGTTGCAGTCGTTCTCCATAAAGGAGACGCCCTTGCCCTTGATAGTGTTGGCCATGAGCACCGTGGGTTTCCCCTTGCAGGCCTTGGCCTGCCGGTAGGCCTCTACCACCGCCTGGATGTCGTGGCCGTCCAGCTCGATCACATCCCATCCAAAGTCCCGCCACTTGGCAGCCAGGTCGCCCAGATCTTTGATCTCGGCCAATGTTCCGTCCAACTGCACCCGGTTGTAGTCCACCATGGCGCACAGGTTGTCCAGCTTATGCTGGGCGGCCGTCATGACCGCCTCCCACACCTGGCCTTCCTGGAGCTCGCCGTCTCCCAGCAGGCAGTACACCCGGTTGCCTCTCCCCTGCATCCGGAAGGCCAGGGCCAGGCCGTTGGCAATGGACAGCCCCTGGCCCAGAGAACCGCTGGAGCAGTCAAGCCCCGGCGTGTGGCCCATGTGGGGGTGGCCCTGGAGGATGCTGTCCAGCTTGCGAAGGGTCCACAGCTCCTCCACCGGGAAGAAGCCCTTGCGGGCCAGCACGCTGTACAGTACCGGCGCCACATGGCCCTTAGAGAGGATAAAGCGGTCCCGCTCCCCCCAATCGGGATGGCTGGCGTCCACCGCCATCTCACCGCTGAAGTAGAGCCCCACCAGCAGCTCCACGGCCGAGAGAGAGCCGCCGGGATGGCCGGAGCCGGCCTTGTGGGTCATGTTCAAAATGTCACCCCGCACCTGGGTGCAGAGGGATGATAAGCTTTGATAATCCATGTCGACCTCCATTCGTGTCTGGTAAATCGGTTTTAAAATTGCCCTTGACCGTGTTAAATACAGCCAAGGGCGTTAAAGTTAAAGAATACTGTACAGGCCCAGCAGGCCAGCCAGCACAATGAGCAGCACCATCAGCACCGACAGGACAAACAGCTGCACAAACAATTTGTTTTCCTCGTCCTTCGTAAAGTCTGGTTCGGTGGACTTGGCAGCCAGGATCAGGCCGCCCGCCGTAGAGGCGGGGCTGAGACCGGCAAAGCTGGCGGTGAGACACATAATGGTAATCAGGCCCTCAGAGGATACGCCCACAGTCTGGGCAATGTCGCTGACCGTGGGGATGAGAGTGGGCCACACTACGCCGATGGCCGAGCTGAACCAGGACATGATGCCTGCGGTCAGACCCTGAATGGCGATGGCAGTGTGGGAATTCATCACGTTGGCCAAGCCGCTGGAGAGAAGCTCCACGCCTCCGGCCTCCATGACAATCTCCATCAGCATGCCCATGCCGGTGACCAGCAGCAGCGTGGACCAGGAGATCCCCTTCAAGGTTGCCTGTTCATCCACTGCCCGGAACAAAATCAGCACGATGCCTGCGGCAAAGGCGATGAGGCCCACATTCCGGCCCCAGAAGGCGCAGGCCACGATGACCACCAGGAAGGCGACCAGCGTCAGGATCTGCTTGCCGTTCAGAGGTGGCACCTCTTCCTGCATGCCGCCACTCTGGCTGACACGGTACCCCTTGAAGTACACAAAGGCTACCACAGAGAGCAAAATAGTGGTAATGGTGGAGTAAATGAGCACCGGAGTCTGAAAGCCGGTAATCCCCTGGGCGCTGGCCAGCTCATTGATGAGCAGGGATTCGGGGGTCAGGGGCGAGAACCGTCCGGCGTAGGAGCCGATGTCGCCGATAGCGGCCAGCATAACGGCGTTATAGCCGGTGGACTTGCCCAGAGGCAGGGACAAAGCGGACACAATGCCCAGGGCAGGCACACAGCCTGGGCCGATGGCAGCTACGGCAAAGCCGATGACGTAGATCATAATGGGCGCCACAAAGGACCGCCCGCCTGCCAGGCGCAGGAACTTTTTGGACACGGTCTCCAGGGCTCCGTTGCTGATGGCGGCAGAGCAGAGAAACGACACGCCCAGAAGATTGATAAACAAACTGGCGCTGAAGCCGTTGATAATGGTAGAGTCGCTCAGCCCAAGGGCGCTGCCCAGCAGCGCGGCAGCCAGAATGGCCAGCAGGCCCACGTTCACCTTGCGGAAAAAGCCCAGCAGGATCACCGCGATCAGTGTGACCAGCGAAATAGCAGCATAGAGATTCATGGTCGCTTAGCGCTCCTTTCTTTTTCTCAGAAGCCTTTCTGCTCCACGTTGATGTGGATATGGTGGCCGCTGTAATTGCCGGGGATCTTCTCCACCTCCAGCTTGGCGGCGGCCAGCAGCTTCTTCTGGTCGATGCCGGTCTCATAGCCCTCCCGGTCCAGCAGATAGACAAAGTCCTCCGTGGCGGTGTTGCCGGTGGCGCCGGGGGCAAAGGGGCAGCCGCCCAGGCCGCCCAGAGTGGTCTGCACTGTGTCTACCCCGCAGCGCACCGCCTCCAGGCTGTTGAGAATGCCCATATTGCGGGTGTCGTGGATATGTACCGAGAAGTGCACGTCGGGATAGGCGGCCATCAAAGCCTGGAAGGTCTCCCGAATTTGAGTGGGGTAGGCTACTCCAATGGTATCACAGATATTGAAGCTGCGGATACCCAAATCATACAATTTGCCTACAAAGTCCACCAGAGCGGGAACTGTCATCCGGCCCTCAAAGGGGCAGCCGAAGGCGGTGGCCACATCCAGGTCGATGTTCAGCTCGGGGAAGGTATCCATGATGCGCTTAAGTTCGTCAAAGGACTGTTCGTGGGTGCGGCGCACGTTGTTCTGGTTGTGGCTGACGCTCAGGGAGATAACCGGCGAGACTGTCTTCAGCCCCGCCTCCACGGCGGACTGGGCGCCCCGGAAGTTGGGGACCAGGGCGAAGAGATCTACCTCTGGGTGTTTCTCCAGCAGAGTTTTGGCGATCTCCGAGGCATCCTGCATCTGGGGGATGGCCTTGGGGCTGACAAAGCTGGTACACTGGAGTTTTTTTACGCCGGAGGCCAGAATGGCCTCAATGATCTCCAGCTTGGTTTCGGTGGGGATCATCATGCAGCTGATGCTCTGAAATCCGTCCCGGGGACCGATCTCAGCTACGGTAATCTGCTTGTTCATACGCTTCTCCCCCTTTCTCAGAACACATTCTCTTCCTTGAGCTTGGCGATCTCTTCCTCGCTCATGCCCAGGCGTTCCTTCAGGATCTGCTCGTTGTGCTCACCCAGCAGCGGAGAGCGCATGCGGATAGAGGTCTTGTTGTTGGTAAACTTCAGGTGGCTGTTGGTGATCTTCACCTTGCCGGCCACAGGGTGGTTGCACTCCACAAACATCTCACGGGCGCCGGCAATGTGGGGATCTGCCACCACGCGGTCGATGGTGTTGATAGGACCGGCGGGGATACCAGCGGCCAGGAGCAGCTCCACAATGTCGTCGATCTTCCGTTCCCGGGTCCAGTTTTCGATGATGGGCTTCAGGGCCGCGTGGTTCTCTACGCGCTTGATGTTCTTGTCAAACTTCTCATCCTCCAGCTCGGGGATCTGGAGCACGCCCTTGAGCAGGTTGTAGAGCTTGTCGTTGCCGCAGGCGATGATGACATAGCCGTCGGCGGCCTGGAAGGAGTCGTAGGGGTAGATGGCCTCGTAGCGGTTGCCGATGGGAGAGGGCACGCGGCCGGTGCACAGGTAGATCATGTTGATGATCTCCAGGGAGGAAACCATGCCGTCCACCAGAGAGATGTCTACCTTGTCGCCCACGCCGGTCTTCAGGCGGTTGCAGTAAGCAGCCAGTACGCCGATGCAGCAGCTCAGGCCGCCCACGACATCGGAAATAGCGGTGCCGGTGCGGGTGGGCGGGGTATCGGGCCAGCCGGTGGTGCTCATCAGACCGCTCATGGCCTGGCCAATGATGTCGTAGCCCGCCCGCTTGGAATAGGGGCCGTAGTGGCCGAAGCCGGACACGCAGCCGTAGACGATGGCGGGGTTCACCTTGCGCAGTTCTTCATAGCCCAGGCCCAGTTTGTCCATGACGCCGGGACGGTAATTCTCCAGCACGATGTCGCTCTGCCTCACCAGCTCAAGGAAGATCTTCTTGCCTTCCTCGCTCTTCAGGTTCAGGGTCATGCCGTACTTATTCCGGTTCAGGTTCATGAAGTAGGCGCTCTCGCCGTTGACGATGGGGGCGTTGCCACGGGAATCGTCTCCCCGTCCGGGCAGTTCGATCTTGATGACGTCGGCTCCCATGTCTGCCAGCATCATGCCGCAGTAGGGACCAGCCAGCACTCGGGTGAGGTCCAGTACTTTTACTCCACTTAAAATTCCAGCCATGTTAATTACCTCCGTTTTTTAAATTTTGTGAGTAAAAAGTACCATGTCACAAGAAGATTAACAATTTGTTGAACTTTTTCAATAAAATTTGGGAAGTGACGTTTCAAAAATCAAGAATAGAAGCGACATGAAACAAAATACAATGGACAGGTCATCATTTTTGGACGATAGCACCGACGGATTCTGCTGTGTTTCTTATGAAAATTAAACAAAACAAGGGGGCGCATCATAGAGTGCATCCCCTTGTTTCCAAATAATTTTCATATTATAATGATAAAATCAATCCACTTTCAGGGATAGAGGAGGGAAACCTGTGGCCTATCGATACCGAATTGGCTTTCTGGGCTATGGTCAGCTTACCCAATTGGCCCGAGAGGTCCTGTCGGAGCTCTCCTGGCCGGATACGGAGATCCAGGTAATGAATTGCACAGCTGATACCCTGCAGGCCTGTGTGGAGCAGGGACGCCGAAATGGGTGTGAGGTATTTGTAGGCGGCGCAGCCAACGCCGCTGAATTTGTCCGGCAGGGACAGGGCCACCTGGTGGAGATCCCTGTGGGAGATCTGGATTACCTGACCGCACTGCACTCCGCGCTGGAGCGGGGGCGCCGCCCAGCCATTGTTTTGTATTATCGCGTCCATCTTCCGGATATGGCTGCCTATGAGCGGCTGTTAGGAGATCCTGTGACCCTTTTGACCTACGAGGATACCCAGGAGCTGGAGGAAAAGATCGCGCAAACCGACTGTGATATGATTATTGGAGCCTCCCACGCCGTAGAGACAGCCGAAAAACTTGGAAAAGCGGGCATTCTTCTCTATCCCGGGAAACCGAGCATTGCCCAGGCGCTGGAAGACGCCCGCCGACTGGCCCGTCAACTGCATCAGGAGCAGAAGAATCAGACCATTCTCCGCTCCATTGTCAATAACTCCACCTTTGGCGTGATGGTTTGTAATGCCATGGGAGAGGTAATTCTTTTTAACCGGGCAGCCCAGCAGCTCACCGGGTTTTCCGGCCGGGACGTTCGGGGGCGGCACATCGATCAGATCTTCCCGACCCTGAAAACCTCCCGCTTTCTGGCGGGTACACAAGAGCAGCAGGACGGATACCATCTTATTCAGGATACGATGTTCCGCTGTGTGCAGACCAAAATACAGCTGCGGGAGGAGTCCCTTGGGGTTTTGACCACCTTTTACATGGATACCCGCAGCCGGAAGCGAAATTTGCCTGTCAGTCTGCCGGAGTCCAAGGCCCAGGCTACCTTTGTGGATTGGATGGCCTGCTGTGCCGGATTGGATGGCTGTACCCGTCAGGCGCTGCAGTATGCCCACGTTCCCCTGAGCTTGACTATTTTGGGTGAGGAAGGAAGTGGCCGGGAGTGGCTGGCTCAGTGTATTCATAATGCGGCCTTCGGGGAAAACAGCCCCTATGTGCGCATCAATTTTGCTGCCTTTTCCAGCCAGGATGCAGGCCGGCTACTGCTTGGGATGGAACAGGATGGCCGTACCGTGGAGAGCATGCTGGAATTTGCTCAACAGGGTACCGTCGTACTGGAGCACCTGGATCAGGCCCAGCCCCAGGCGCTTTCCTGCCTGATGGATGTGATGCGCCATCAGAGGATCAAACACCTGGGTGGACAGATGGCGATCCCGCTCCGTGTCCGGTTTATCACCCTGGCCACCCCGGAGGAAGCTCAGCACTTCTCCCCTGCCCTGCGAGAACTGTGTGGGATCCTGACCTTGACCTTGCCGCCTCTTCGGGAGCACCCCGCAGATATTCCCGCCCTGTTCATGCGGTATCTGAGACAATATACCGAGCGGGCTGAACAAGTTCCCCGCCTTTCCAGCCGCATGGAACAGCTGCTGTCCTTCTACCACTGGCCGGGCAACCTGGAGGAACTGTCCGCTGTTTGTCAGCGCTACCTGTATGCCCTTAGTATGGAGCCAGGCAGCACGGTGAATACCCGCTGCCGTCTGTTGACCAACGCCATTGGAGAGCAGGCACTGTTTCAGTCCCTGCTGCTGCAATACCCCGCACTCTCTCCCGGAGCGGCGGAGAATCCCGGTCAATTTCAAGCCGGCGTGGCCGCAGCCAAAGAAATTCTGGGCTATGGCAATGCTGCCTTGGCAGAAAAGCTGGGCTTGAGCCGGACCACCCTTTGGCGGAAATTGTCTTCCGGATCGTCTTCTTGAGCAGGAATCACTCAATTCTAAAAAAGAAACAGTGAATTTAACCCACAGTTACTTTTTTGACCGATTCATATAACTACCGCGCTATTGTTCCTCTCTCCTGCCTCTGTTATGATGGAGATACAAGAGAAAGGGAGGTAGAACGATGAAGCTTGGCGAGATCATCCGGGAGAAGCGAAAGACCCTCTCCCTAACCCAGGAACAGTTGGCCGACTATCTGGGCGTGTCGGCTCCGGCGGTCCATAAGTGGGAAAAAGGGACCACCTACCCAGACATTACCACCCTGCCCGCCCTGGCCCGGGTGCTGAGGACCGACCTCAACACCCTGCTGTCCTTTCAGGAGGAGCTGAGCGACGAGGAGATTGCCCGTTTTCTGGAAGAACTGGACCGCATGATCTCTCAGGAGAGCTATGACGCCGCGTTCCAGCGGGCCATGGACCAGATCCATCAGTACCCCACCTGCGAAAAGCTGATTTACACGGCAATTTTCTATCTGGACGGCGCCAGGTTCCTCCACGGCGTTCCAAACCCGGACGCCTATACCGACCGGTTGATCCCCTTTTATGAGAGTATGTCCCACAGCCAGACACCGGAAATCCGGGATGCCGCCCTGGCCATGTGCATCGCCTATCACCGCAACCGGAAGGATTTCACCCGGGCGGAAGAGCTTATCAATACCATCCCATCCACCCGCATCGATAAAGAGGAGCAGTTGGCCACCCTCTACACCCAGCAGGAAAAATGGGAGGATGCGCAGCGGCTCTGGGAGCACCGGATCCTACAGAGTGCCACAGAGCTGCAAACGGCGTTGATCCATCTGATGGAAATTGCGGAAAAAGAGGGCCGCTCACAGGATGCCCAGTTCTGTGCGGATACCTATCAGCAGGTCTCCAGCCTGCTCCATGTGACCCAGTGGATCCCATACACCGCCAAATTCCAGCTGGCCTCCCTCCGGCAGGACAGGGCTGCCTGTCTGTCTGCCCTCCGCCACATTCTTCCTGTACTGAAAGAGCCCTGGACTCCCCAGACGTGTCCCCTTTACCGCCACATGGGAGACGGGGATCTGACTGCTCTGGCCCAATCTCTCTATGACCGGATTACGGACGACCTGGAGCACAGCGAAGAGTTTGCCTTTTTCCGGGGAAGTCCGGAGTATGAACAGCTTCGTCCGCTGCTCCGGGAAGAGGGCTGAAACTTTCCCAAAAAGAAAAGAGAGGGACTGCGGCATATGCCGCAGTCCCTCTTCTCTGCTTCAAAACAGCTGCCCGGGCAGCTTCAATTTTTCTTTAGGCGGAAAGCTCCGGTCAAAGACCTCGGCCGCAGCCTCATCCACATAGTAGCCTTGGGGCGTATGATAGACGCCGGTCACGCCGTCCAGAAAGCCCGGACGGAGCTCTTTCAGCAGAAAATATGGAACCAGTTCCTGCTCCGGTTCCCCGTGGTAGCGGATTCCCCGGGTCCCGGCCAAAACAAAGCCGGATTTGCCATAGAAATCCAGGTTTCCCTCGATGCACAGAACACCGGCGCCCAGTTCCTTGGCTTTTTCCATGGAGTAGTCCAACAGATACTTGCCCAATCCCCGGCGCTGAAGGTCGGGGCGAATACTGATGGGTCCAAAGGTCATCATAGGGATCTCCCGACCGTCGTCGGCCTTGATGATGGCGCGCATATACAGGACATGGCCGATGAGCGCTCCATCCTGCTCCATGACCAGGTCCAGCTCAGGCACAAAGGCGGAGTCATTGCGCAGCACATGGACCACATAGTGCTCCAGACAGCCGGGTCGGTACACATTCCAAAATGCCTCCCGGGTCAGGTGCTCCACGGCGGCATAGTCTACGGGAGTCTCTTGGCGGATGATGATGTTATGTTGCTTCATGATTGTTTCATCCTGAATATTGTGGATTCAATATTGGGAGGCCTGCGGATCGTGCTCTGGCCTCCCGGTCAGGGCACAATCTCCAAGGTGTTGTTTCGTTTCAAACAGCATGTCTCCTGAACTTGATATTCCGGCAAAGCCGGTATAGGTATCATACCATTTCTTTCAAATCCCGGCAAGCAGGGAAAATCAGGCAGGTCCGCAGAAGAAAAAACTTACAGGTTAGCGCCGTAGTCGATGACCAGCACCTGTCCGGTCACTGCTTTGGACTCGTCACTGGCCAAAAACAGCAGCAGATTAGCCACATCCTGAGGCTGGCACACGGGCAGGGTAAGGTCGGCGTGCTTAGCCATGGCGCCCATCATATCGGGGTCCAGGTTGGCAGGGTTGAGGCCGGCGGTCATGGGAGTGGCTACCGTGCCGGGGCACACCGCGTTGCAGCGCACATTGACGGAAGCGCCTCGCATGGCAATATTCTTGGTCAGGCCGATGATGGCTGCCTTACTGGCCACATAGGCCGCGCCGCCGTTGCCGCAGTAGCCTGCCACGCTGGCCACATTGACGATGGAACCGCTCTTTTTGGCCATGAGCACTTTGGCGGCCTCCCGGGTGAGGTAAAGAGTGCCCTTGGTGTTGGTGTCCACCAGGCGGTCGATGGTCTCATCGCTGATCTTCTCAATGGCGTCCAGACCGCTGTCCAGCACCCCAGCGTTGTTCACAAGCACGTCTACCGTGCCGAAGGTCTCCACCGTCTTGGCCACCACGGCGGCGCACTGCTCCGGCTTGGAAATGTCGCAAGGAATAGCCAGAACCTCTCCCCCGGCCTGGCGAATTTCCTCCGCCACCGCGTCCAGCGCCTCCACACGCCGGGCGGAGATCACTACCTTGGCCCCTTCAGCGGCAAACAGCTTGGCCGCGCAGGCGCCGATGCCGGAGTTGCCGCCCGACAAAATGACTACCTTATCCTTCAAACGGTCCATACAATCAACCTTCTTTCCGTGATAGATCAGACGGAGCAATAAACCCATCTGTCTTTTTTATTTTACCATCCAATATGTTAGGGCGCAACGGGATGGCCAGATTCTTTACATGGCCTCTTTCATGGATTTTACATAGGCGGCGATGTGCTGAGGAGCCTGGTTACCGTATTGCTCCAATAGTTTGACAATGGCCGAGCCCACAATCACTCCGTCGACCAGCTGGGACATCTGCCCGGCCTGCTCCGGAGCAGAGATGCCAAAGCCGATGGCGCAGGGGACCTGGGTGTTCTCCCGCACTGCGTTCACGATGGAGCCCAGGTCGGTGGTGATCTCGCTGCGGGTGCCGGTGACCCCCAGGCTGGACACCAGGTAGAGAAAGCCCGCCGCCTCCCTGGCAATGGCGGCGATGCGGTGCTCCGACGTGGGAGCGATGAGAGAAATAAAGTCCAGGCCGTGGGCGCGGCAGGGTGCGGCAAACTCCTCCTTCTCCTCGTAGGGCACGTCGGGCAGAATGATTCCGTCCACCCCAACTTCCGCCGCCCGGGCCAGGAAGCGGTCGGTGCCGTAGGAGAAGACCACGTTGGCATAGGTCATGAACACCAGTGGGATGGTCACATCCTTTCGAAGCTCCTTCACCAGGGCGAAGATCTTGTCCGTGGTGACGCCCCCCTTCAGGGCACGCAGGTTGGCCCCCTGGATGACGGGACCCTCGGCGGTGGGGTCGGAGAATGGGATACCCAGCTCGATGAGGTCGGCCCCGTTGGCGGCAGCAGCCCGGACGGCAGCGGCGGTGGTCTCCAAATCCGGGTCGCCGCAGGTGAGAAAGGCAATAAACGCCTTGCCGTGGTCAAAGGCAGTTTTGATCTTACTCATGGATATCCTCCCCTCTGTAACGGGCAATGGCGGCGCAGTCCTTGTCCCCCCGGCCCGAGATGGTGATGACCAGAATCTGGTCTTTGGACATGGTGGGGGCCATCTTCCTGGCGTAGGCCACCGCGTGGGCTGACTCGATGGCCGGGATGATGCCCTCAGTTCGGGCCAGGTACTCGAAGGCGTCCACTGCCTCGTCGTCGGTGACGGGGACGTACTCCGCCCGGCCGATGTCGTGGAGCCAGGCATGTTCCGGTCCCACACCGGGGTAGTCCAGCCCGGCGGAGATGGAGTAGACGGGGGCAATCTGGCCGTACTCATCCTGGCAGAAGTAGGACTTCATACCGTGGAAGATGCCTAAGCGGCCGGTGTTGACGGTAGCCGCCGTCTCAAAGGTGTCAATTCCCCGGCCAGCTGCCTCACAGCCAATGAGCCGCACTTGCTTATCGTCAATAAAGTGATAAAAACTGCCTATGGCGTTGGAGCCGCCCCCCACACAGGCTACTACGGCGTCAGGCAGGCGGCCCTCCTTGGCCAGCATCTGCTCTTTGATTTCCTTGGAAATGACGGCCTGGAAGTCCCGCACGATGGTGGGGAACGGGTGAGGACCCATCACAGAGCCCAAGCAGTAGTGGGTGTCGGCGATGCGGGAGGTCCACTCCCGCATTGCCTCGGACACGGCGTCCTTCAAGGTGGCGGTGCCAGAGGTAACGGGCACCACCGCGGCCCCCAACAGGCGCATGCGGTATACGTTCAGGGCCTGTCGGACGGTGTCCTCCTCCCCCATGAACACCACGCACTCCATGCCCATCAGGGCGGCGGCGGTGGCGGTGGCCACCCCGTGCTGCCCCGCGCCGGTCTCGGCGATGAGGCGGGTTTTGCCCATCTTCTTGGCTAGCAGAGCCTGACCCAGGACGTTGTTGATCTTATGGGCTCCGGTGTGATTGAGGTCCTCCCGCTTGAGGTAGATTTTCGCGCCGCCCAGGTCCCGGGTCATTTTTTCCGCATAGTACAGCCGGGAGGGCCGCCCGGCATACTCGTTGAGCAGCTCCGTCAGTTCCCGGTTAAACTCCGGGTCGTTTTTATAGTGCTCGTAGGCCTCTTCCAGTTCGATCACCGCATTCATCAGGGTCTCAGGGATGTACTGACCACCGTGGATCCCGAAGCGGCCCTTGGGATTTGTCATACCTTCTCTTCCTTTCGTACCGCGGCCACAAAGGCCGCCATCTTATGAAAATCTTTCACGCCCCCGGTCTCAATGCCGGAGCTCACATCCACCCCCCAGGGGTGGAGAACCTGAATGGCCTGGGCCACGTTGTCCGGCCCCAGTCCCCCTGCCAACAAGTAGGGACGGCGGAGGTGTTTCAAGAGAGACCAGTCAAAGGTGCTCCCTGTTCCCGCGCCCGAGTCCAGCAGAATGCAGTCCGCCGAGCTGTTCTCCGCCCGCTCCAGGTCCTTTGGGGTTTTCACCTGAAACGCCTGGATGATGGGTTTCCCGGTGAGAGTTCGCAGCCGTTCCAGATAGCCCTCATCCTCCCTGCCGTGGAGCTGGGCCAGGTCGATGATTCCCGCCTCCAGCAGGGCGGCCACCCGCTCTGGTTCCTCGTCCACAAACACACCCACCGCCTGGATGGTGGGCGAGAGCTGGTTTCGCAGCGCCTTGGCCTGTTCCGTTGTCATTAATCGGCGGCTTTTCGGGGCAAAGACAAAGCCCACAAAGTCCGGCTCCAGGACGTTGGCGGCGGTGATGTCCTCCGGGCGGGTCAGGCCGCACAGCTTGATTTTCGTCATCGGGCCGCCTCCCGCAGCTGCTCCAGCATGGAGCGCTTATTGGGAGCGCGCATCAGGGCCTCCCCGATGAGCACTGCGTCGGCCCCTACTTCCTTCAGCTCGGCTACGTCCTGGGGGCCGCTTACCCCCGACTCGGCCACGTAGAGTACGTCCGGCGGGATGAGGTCCCGCAGCCGCTTGGCGTTCTGGAAGTCCACCGAGAAGTCCTTGAGGTTGCGGTTGTTGACCCCCAAAATGGGGGCTCCCGCCGCCAGGGCGGAGCGGACCTCCGTCTCGTCGTGGGTCTCCACCAGAGCGGCCAGCCCCAGCTCCTGGCACAGCTTCAGGTACTCCTTCAAGGTCTGGGTATCCAGCAGAGCGCAGATCAAAAGCACGCAGTCGGCCCCCATGAGGCGCGCCTCATAGATCTGGTAGGGATCCACGGTAAAGTCCTTGCGCAGCATGGGCAAAGACACGGTCTGCCGCACCCGCCGGAAGATGTCGTTGGAGCCCAGGAACCATTTAGGCTCCGTGAGGCAGGAGATGGCGTCCGCCCCGGCAACCTCATACTCTTTGGCAATGTCCAGATAGGGAAACTCCGGGTCGATGAGTCCCTTGGAGGGAGACGCCTTTTTCAGCTCACAAAGGAAGGAAAGTCCCGGCTTACTCAGGGCTTTCTGGAAGCGCTCCCTCCCCTGCCCCCGGCCCAGGGTCCGCTCCAGCGACCGGCACTGGGCCTGGAGGGTGTCCAACCCCGCCTTCTCCTTGGCCGCCGCCACCCGCGCCCGGGCATGGTCGGCCAGCTGTTCCAGGATGGTCATGCCGTCTTCACCTCCCGGTTACTTACCGCGATGAGCTTTTCCAGGGTGCGGGTGGCCGCGCCCGAGTCAATCAGTTCTCCCGCCAGAGCCACGCCGCCCTTCATGGTGTCCGCCTTACCGGCGATGTACAGGGACGCTCCGGCGTTGAGGAGAACCGCGTTTCGCTTGTGGCCCTGCTCTCCGCTGAGAATTGCCCGGGTGATGGCGGCGTTCTCTGCCGGGGTGCCCCCCTTCAGATCCTCCCGGGTGCAGCGGGCAAAGCCAAACTCCTCCGGGGTGATGACCCGGCTCTTGAACCACCCGTCCTTGATTTCGCACACGGTGGTGGGTGCGCTGAGGGAAATTTCGTCCAGCTTATCCTGCCCGTAGACCACCATGCCCCGGCGCACGCCCAGGCTGATGAGCACCTGGGCCAGGGGCTGAACCAGGTAGTCGTCATACACCCCCAGCAGCTGCATGGACGGGGTGCCGGGGTTTGTGAGAGGGCCCAGAATATTGAACACGGTGCGGAAACCAAGCTCCTTACGGATGGCCCCCACGTACTTCATGGAGGTGTGGTACTTCTGGGCGAAGAAGAAGCACATGCCCACCTCACGCAGCAGCTCCACACACTTCTCCGGGCTCTGCTGGATGTTCACCCCCAGAGCCTCCAGGCAGTCGGCGGTGCCGCACTGGGAGGAGGCGGCCCGGTTGCCGTGCTTGGCCACCTTCACCCCTCCTGCCGCCGCCACTAAGGCGGAGGTGGTGGAGATATTGAAGCTGTGGGCGTTGTCGCCCCCGGTACCCACGATCTCGAAGAGTTCCATCCCGGTTTCTACCTTGGTGGCGTGGGCGCGCATGGCGGCGGCGCAGCCGGCAATCTCGTCGGTGGTCTCCGCCCGGGCGCTCTTGGTGGAGAGGGCCGCGAGAAAAGCGGCGTTCTGGGTGGGAGTGGTCTGGCCGCTCATAATTTCATTCATCACGGTGTAGGCCTCGTCATAGGTGAGGTCCCCTTTGCTGACGATTTTGACAATGGCTTCTTTGATCATGGTGCTTCTCCTTTCTTCAGTCCGTGTCTGTCAAAGGAGAATAAAAAAATCGCCCTTGACAGAATGATTTCTTCTGTCAAGGACGAATAAAAAAGCTTATCCGCGGTGCCACCTTGCTTCATAGGAACGACCCTATGCCCTTGCGGGATACCAACATATCCCCGGCAACTGACGCATGCCCACGCGTTGCAGAATACTCTGTGAGGTTCCTCACATTTCCCTGCACCCTCAGCGGTCCATTTGACAGGCTGTTTCTTGCCCGGCTCTCAGCACCCCGGACTCTCTGGAAAGGCATATCCTGCCGTTATCTCCGCTTCAACGGTTTAGTAAATTAAATTTTCTGCATCTTAGCACAAAAAGATTTGTTTGTCAACAGCGAGAAATTTTTTATCGGAATGTCTTTTTTCATACATCCTCCGCCAGGGGCGCCCACCAGTAGCGGTGGTCCAGATACCAGTTGATGGTTTCATCCATCCCCTGGTCAAAGGACACCTGAGGCTGCCAGCCCAGCTGAGATGCCAGCTTCCCGCTGTCGATGGCGTAGCGCTTGTCGTGGCCCTTCCGGTCGGCCACATGGACCACCTGCTCCGGGGACACCTCCAGCCTGCGGCAGATGAGGCCTACGATCTCCAGGTTGGTGCGCTCGCTGCGGCCTCCGATGTTGTAGACCTCCCCAGCCACACCGCGTTGGAGGATCGCATCCAGGGCGGCACAGTGGTCGTCCACGTGGAGCCAGTCCCGCACGTTCTCTCCCCTGCCGTACACCGGCAGAGTCTTTCCGGCCAGCGCTCGGACGATCATCCGTGGAATGAGCTTTTCCGGGAACTGGTAGGGACCGTAATTGTTGGAGCAGCGGCTCACCGTCACGGGCAGGCCGTAGGTGCGGCAGTAGGCCAAGGTCAGCAGGTCGGACCCTGCCTTGGAGGCACTGTATGGGCTGCTGGGCCGCAAGGGGCTCTCCTCGGTAAAGAGCAGGTCGGGGCGGTCCAGGGGCAGGTCGCCGTAGACCTCGTCGGTAGACACCTGATGAAAGCGCACCCCGCCGTGGGCGCAGCAGGCGTCCAGCAGTACCTGGGTGCCCAGCACGTTGGTCTGTAAAAAGACCTCCGGGGCTTGGATGGAACGGTCCACATGGCTCTCGGCGGCGAAGTTGATCACTGCCTGGGGCTGTTCCTCCTCAAAGAGTCGTTTCACCGCTGCCCGGTCGCAGATATCTCCCCGCACAAAGCGAAAGTTGGGATGGTCCATCACCGGGACCAGGGTAGCCAGGTTTCCCGCATAGGTCAGCTTATCCAGACAGACTACCCGGTCCTCCGGGTGGTGTTTGAGCCAATAGAAGATGAAGTTGCTCCCGATGAATCCGGCTCCGCCGGTAACCAGCAGCGTCATGTGTGTCCCTCCCCGTGGTTTTCTGTCCTAACCATACCCCAACAGGGCGGTTCTGGCAAGGAGAAATTTTCCTTTACCGAGGGTAAAACAACACCCTTAGATGTCCGTCAGAAGCGGACACTACCTCCGCCCGCACACCATACACCGCGCTTATACGCTCCGGGGTAAGTACCTGCTCCGGGGTACCTTGGGCCACTATTCTACCCTCGTCCAGCAGATAGAGCCGCTGGCAGTACATAGCGGCTAAATTCAGGTCGTGGAGGGCGGCAACAACAGTACAGCTTACTCCCTTTACAAGCTCCATGAGCTGGAGCTGGTACTGCACATCCAGGTGGTTGGTGGGCTCGTCCAGGATGAGGCATGGAGTCTGCTGGGCCAGGGCACGGGCCAAAATGACCCGTTGGCGCTCTCCGCCGGAGAGGGTGGCCATGGAGCGGTTTGCCAGATCCTCCATCCCCACCTCCCGCAGTGCCTGATGGGCGATGGCGTAGTCTGCTGGGTTGTCCCGTTCCAGGGCTTTTTTATGGGGAGAACGGCCTAAAAGAACCATGTCAATAACGGTAAAGTCAAAGCCCTTGTCGTTGTGCTGGGCCACGACTCCTATTTTCTTAGCGCTCTCCCGGCGGCTCTCCCCGGATAAATCCCGGCCATTGAGGTACACCGCGCCCCCCTGAGGGGCCAGCTGACGGTAGAGGCATTTGAGGAGGGTGCTTTTGCCGCTGCCGTTGGGACCGATGACCCCTACCAGCTCCCCTGCCCCGGCCTCCAGGGTCACTCCATTCAGAATGTGGTTTCCCTCCAGGGTAACTTGCAGGTCTTGGGCCAGCAGGTCCATCACACCTCACCTCCAAATCCGTACCGCCGCCGGGCCAGCAGAGCCAGAAATACCGGCGCACCCACCAGGGCGGTGAGGATACCGATGGGAATTTCGTTGCCCGGCAGCACCACCCGGCACAGCACATCCATCCACACCAGAAAGACAGCCCCAGTCAGTCCCGCCAGAGGCAGCAGGGTGCGGTGGTCGCTGCCGAAGAGCAGCCGCACCCCGTGGGGAATGATAAGGCCCACAAAGCCCACCATACCCGCCTGGTAGACCAGCACCCCCACCATGGCGGCCACCACCAGCAGGTACATGAGCCGCCGGCCGGCCAACTCTACCCCCAGGGTACCGGCGCAGTCATCGCCCAGCAGCATCAGGTTCAGGGTGCGGTACTGGCTCCAGAAGAACAGCCCGCCCGACACCACCACACCGCAGGCGATGGCGTTGCCCGGCCAGCTGGCCGCACCCATGCCTCCCATGGTCCACTGGACCAGGGCGGCAGCGGCGTGGTCGTCGTTTTCCAGCACAATACAGAAGTTACCCAGGGCGGAGCACACCGCGCTGAGAGCTACGCCGGACAGCAGCAGTTTTATTGGCGTGGAGCGCCCTCCCAGCCGGGACAGTAGGAGTACCGCCGCAGCGGCCAGAAAGGCCCCCACTGCGCCAAATAACCCCATGGCATTGCCGCCCAGGGCGGTGCCCGCACCAGCCGTCAGAGCCAGGGCGGCCCCCAGGTAGGCACCGGAGGACACGCCCAGAATGTAGGGGTCGGCCATGGTGTTTTGGACCATGGCCTGCATGACCGCGCCGCAAAGGCCCAGGCCAGCTCCCGTGGCTGCCGCCAGCACCAGCCGGGGCAGGCGGATGAGCCACACCACGTCGTGGACCCCTCCGCTGCCCCATTGGCTGCCGTCTCCCAGGCCAAAGAGCTCGTAGGCCATAACCCGGTACACGTCTCCCATAGGGATGGCCATGGAACCCACGCTCACCGCCAGTCCCAGGGACAAGATGAGGGCGGCAGCCAGGATCACCAGGGCCAGGCGTGCTTTTCCGTTCCGACTCACAGGCTTAGCTCCGGGTACATGCCCTGGGCCAGGGTCTTCAGTCCGTCCAGGGTGCGGGGACCGCTGGCGTACATGTCGCCCAGCATGATGAGATGGACGTTTCCATTCTTGACCGCCTGCAGGCTCTGAAGGGCGGGGTCATCCTGAATGAGGGACAGCTGCTCACGCTTCACGCTCTCGGGGTCGTCGCCGGAATAGGCCATGTACACCACAAAGATGACCTCCGGGTCGGCGGCCACTAGGTCCTCCTTGCTGATGGAGTCGGCCTGGGGCATGGCCAGCTCCCCGCCCAGGGCTGTCACCATGTCCCCTGCTAGAGACTTCTCACCGTAGTTGGTGATGCTGCCGCTGATGGGCTCCACCACCGCCACTTTCACCGGGTTCTGTCCCTGTACTGCGGACAGAGTGTCAGCTACCTGAGCCTTCATCTCGTCCACCAGTGCCTGGGCCTTGTCCTCCACGTGGAAGATCTTTCCGATGTTCAGAATGTCGGTGTACTCGTTTTCCAGGGTGCGGGTGCCGCCGGGGACCGTGTTGGAGTTCATATAGGTCCCCACACCCTTCTCATTCCAGGCATCCACGTCTCCCAGCTTTTTGTCTCCAAAGTAGGAGCCCCAGGAGAAGATAAAATCGGGTTCCATCAGAGTGACAGTCTCTTTATCCGGGGCAAAAACGGAGTCATCGTAGTGCATTTTGGAGAATCCATCCTGCCACTCCGGCTTTACCTCGTTGTCCAGGCCGTAGCTGGCAATGACGTGGTCCTCCAGTCCCAGGGCGATCATGGTCTCGATGCAGCCCTGATAGACAGCCAGCACCCGCTGGGGTGCTTCGTTGTAGGTGTAGCTTACCTCTTCCCCGGCGTAGTTGTAATTGGTGATAGTGACAGGATAGTAGCCATCGGAGTTGTCCGAGACAACAGAGGATGTGCTTTGGGAGCCGGAAGTATCCGACACAGGTTGTCCGCTGCATGCGGACAGAGTGAGAGCCAGCGACAGGGCCAGCAGCGCGGACAGGGGGCGTTTCCAGGTATTCATACGATCTCCTTTCTTTTTGTATCTTGCGCATCGAGATGTCCTGCCTCTCGGAAAGCAGAAATGCCTGCTTCCCGGAGAAAGCAGGCATCGGAAAAATGGGCGCAGCAAACCGCCCAAAAATCCAGATGGGGCTACTTTCTGCGGAAGATACCCACCATGGCTCCCTCAGCAGGCTTCCTGGCTTGCGGATCGGCGCCCGCCGCGCCTTCTCACCCGGCCTTGTTGGCCAGGCAATGGCACCTTGCGGCGGACTCCCCGCTTACAGTGACCGGATCGCTCGGGACTTGCACCCGATTTCCTTTTACCCCAGCGGCGAGGCTGGGCACTGAAGGGGCTGATTTTTGTGTACGCTCTATCTTATCAGCACATCCGAGTCTATGTCAATGGAAGAAGAAAAAATTCCCGGCTGAGCGGATGCCCAGCCGGGAAAGAGGTGATGATTTAGGCGAAGAACTCGGCAAAAGAGCGCTTCTCGTCGATGGCAGCCATCATGTCTGCCATCTTGGAGAGATCGCCCGCCAGAATTACGCCGCACAGCTTGCCGGCGGTGAAGTAGTACCGCTCCAGAGTACCCCGGGCCTCGTCCCGGACCTCCACCGTCTTGTACTCCACGCCGGGCTGCTTGCCGGGGTCGCCCAGGGAGAACAGCTCGGTGCCCATACCGTGGAAGGCCAGCACCGGGGCGATGGGCTGGTAGGCCGCCAGCTCTCCGGCGGCGCAGGCCCCCGCTGTCTTGCCCTGCTCCTGGGCCTCGGGCCACAGGGCGTAGTTGATGCCCTGGTACTGGGCGCAGTCGCCGCAGGCGTACACGCCGGGCAGGTTGGTCTCCATGCGCTCGTTGACCACAATGGCCCGGTCGATCTCGATGCCCGCGCTCTGGGCGATGGCAGTGTTGGCCCGCACGCCGGCAGACACCACCACCAGCTGGGCGGGGATGACCTCGCCGCTGCCCAGTTCCACGCCGGTGACAGCCTCGCCGCCCTGGATGGACTGGATCTGCACGCCGGTCTCCACCCGGACCTGAGACTTTCCGCAGGCGTCCAGCAGCAGCGCCGCGGCCTGGTCGTCCAGCTGACGGCCCATCAGCTTGGGGGCCAGCTCCAGGACGGTTACCTCAATGCCCGCCTTGCGCAGCTCCCAGGCGGCCTCCAGACCCAGCACGCCGCCGCCGATGACCACAGCCTGCTTGAGGGTATTGCCCATGGCCTGGATCTTCTCTACATCGCTGAGACGGCGGATGGCTACCACGCCCTGCTTGTCGTGGCCGGGAATGGGCGGAATGAAGCACTCGCTGCCCAGGGCGAAGATGAGCTTGGTGTAGGGCAGCTTGAAGCCGCCGTCCAGCTCCACCTGCTTGTTATGGGTGTCCACCGCCACCACCTGGCGCTCCAGGATCTGGACAATGTTCTGGGCCTCATACCACCCGGCGGGGTGCAGGGCCATCTGGTCGGCGGTGAGGCCGGAGAGCATGGCCTTGGTCAGCATGGGCCGCTGGTAGGCCGGGCCCTCATTGGAAATAAGCAGAATACGGCCCGTCTTATCCCGCTCCCGGATGGCCTGGGCGGCGCTGACGCCGGCGCAGCCGTTGCCCAGGATGACGTAGGTGTTCTGGGTATCGTTTCGGAAGGCGGTTTCCTCTACCTCTACCTCCACAAACTTGTCCCGTCCCACGCCGCACACCGGGCAGGTGTCCAGAGAGGAGTCGAAAATTTCGCCGCACACCAGGCACTTAACCAGCTTGCGGGTGCCGGAGCCCTTCTTCTCCTCCTTCTTCACGGGCACGTAATACTCGGGGCCGACGCCGCACACAGGGCAGCGCTCCTTGTCCGGCTCAAACACCGCGCCGCATACCTTGCACCGCACCAGCTCCTCCTTGGGGGCCTTCTCCTCCCCAGTGAGGGGGACAAAGTGCTCGGGGCCAACCTTACAGACGGGACAGGCCTCCGCATTGGCATCAAACACCGCGCCGCACACGTCGCAGCGCACCTTTCCCTTGGGAGCGCGCTGGATGGGATGGAGGTTGTCCAGCACAGCCTGGGCAAATTCCATGCCGTACTCCCGAGCCTGTTTGAGCTGGTCCTCGCTGGGCTTGAAGCGCACCCGGAAGCCCTCCAGAGTCTTGAGCTTGAGCTGCTTGAGGCGCTCCATGATGTGGGGCACGCCCTCGCCGCTCCAGCCGTAGCTGCCGAAGGCGGAGGCCACTTTGCCCCCGTGGGTACCGGCAAACATACCGGTGGTCAGGTCCCAGATGGGCTTGAGGGCCTCGCCCACGATGGTGGGGGTGCCCAGCAGGAAGCCGTCGGCGTAGAGAAGCTCCTGGGCTACCTGGGCAGCGTCTGCCTCCACCATGTCGTACAGGCGCACATCGATGCCCCCCTTGTCCGTGATACCCTGGGCGATGGCCTGGGCCAGCTGGCCGGTGTAGCCGTAGGCGCTGACGTAGGGAATGATGACGGTGGGCCGGGGGTTGGGATTGATGACGGTGGACCACTGCTCATAGGTGTCCAGCATATGGGGAATTCCCGTATCCAGCACCGGGCCGTGGCCGGGGCAGATCATCTCCAGCTCCAGGGGGCGCACCCGCTTCAAAGCGTCCAGCATAAAGCTCTTGAAAGGACCGATGATGCAGTCGTAGTAATACTTGGTGGCCTTCCAGTAGCCCTCCTGGTCGGTAACGGCGCTGGCCAGGATACCGTCGCAGGCGTAGTGGGAACCGAAGGAGTCACAGGTGACCAGCACCTTGTCCTGTCGGATATAGGTGTACATGGTGTCGGGCCAGTGGAGGTTGGGAACCACCATGAACTCCAGGGTCTTGTCGTCCAGCTCCAGGGTCTGACCGTCCTTAATAGCGATGGAGTAGAAATCCCGATTGACGATCTCTTTCAAAAAGTTGATGGCGCAGCCGGTGGCAACGATCTTCAGCCGGGGATTGAGCTCCAGCAGGCGCTCCACGCTGCCGCTGTGGTCGGGCTCGGTGTGGCTGACCACCAGGTAGTCTACCTGGTCGATGGGAGTGATGGAGCCCACCTTCTCCAGCCAGCTGTCCAGGCATTTGGCCTTAGCCGTCTCAAATAAAACGGTATGGTTGGCAGTTTTCAGCACGTAGGAATTGTAGGTGGTGCCGTACTCGGTGTACATGATGATGTCAAACACCCGCAGGTCGTGATCCAGGGCACCGGTAAAATAAAAACCGGGCTTGAGTTCCAGAATACCCATGTGCAATTCTCCTTTGTGTTAGTTTGTTTGGGGGCTTACCTGTATTGTATCCTATTTTGCTCCTGTCGCCAATGCTTTTTTAATCAATAATGAGAATTATTTTCTGCTACCTAAAATATGGATGAATCGCATTTCCTGGACGTTATAGGTGCTGAGCGGCCGGAAGTCAGAATCCTGGCTGTGGGCGGCCACTAACACATTCTCCAACGTGGCGGGGAAACCTACCTCTACCACAACCGGGGTGTGTCCAAACTCATCCCCGGAAAAGCGGAGCTGGACGAAATCGCCGGGCAGAAGGTCCTCCATGGAGGCGGACACCCCCACCGGTCCCCGGTTTTCCTGCTTGCGGGTCAAAAAATTATAAAAATAAGGTACTCCCGTCCAGGCGGGAGCTTTGTTGTTTGGGCCAATGTAGTACCAGCCCAAATCTGGGGTGTAATTCATGATCCCCGTCCCGGCGTAGAGACACTGGGAGGCGAAGTTGGTGCAGTCGCCCCCCAATTCATCAAAATTATAAAATCGCGGATTTCGGCTGAAGGCCCAGCGGTGGGCATAGCGCACCGCCGCGTCCCGGTCGTATGGTATGAGCGGCATGATCCTCTCCCCTTTCCGCCTATCCTATGCGGCCCGCCCATTCCGTGACAATAAAAAACGTGGGAGCGACGAAGAATGTCACTCCCACGTGATGCTTTTATAACGGGCACAGAAGCAAAGCGGAGCTTTGCACGAAAGTTCTTTTGGTTCCTTCTCTTACAAGAAAAGGAACTTAAACCTCCTTGCCGGAGAGGAAGCACTCCAGGCGGTCCAGGCCGGCCTTGATGTTCTCCATGGAGGTGGCGTAGGACCAGCGGATGAACTCAGGGGCGCCAAAGCTGGTGCCGGGCACCACGGCCACCTTGCCGTACTTCAGGAACATGTTGCCGAAGTCGTCGGCGTCCTTGATGACGTGGCCGAAGAGCTCCTTGCCGAAGATCTTGCTGATGTTCATCATGACATAGAAGGCACCCTCGGGCTTGATGCAGGAAACGCCCTCGATCTGGTTCATGCGCTCCACCATGTAGTTGCGGCGCTCCTCGAAGGCCTCGCGCATCTTCTCCACGGTCTCCTGAGAGGCGGAGAGAGCCTCGGCGGCAGCGGCCTGAGAGATGGAGCTGGGGGAACCGGTGCAGTGGCCCAGATAGTTGCCGATGACCTTGGAGATGGCGGCGGGAGCGGCCACGTAGCCGATACGCCAGCCAGTCATGGCATAGGACTTGGACACGCCGTTGACCAGCAGGGTGCGGGCCTTCACATCCTCGCCCAGAGCGGCGAAGCTGACAAACTCCTCGTTGTCATAGGCCAAGCGGTAGTAGATCTCGTCGGAGATGACATAGATGTCCTTCTCCGCACAGACCTTGGCGATCTCCTCCAGCTCCTTGCGGCTGTACATCATGCCGGTGGGGTTGGAGGGGTTGTTGAGGATCATGCACTTGGTCTTGGGGGTGATGGCAGCGGAGAGCTTCTCAGGAGTGATCTTGAAGTGCTCGGCCTCGGTAGCCTCCACCACCACGGGCACGCCGCCCACCATGCGGATGAGCTCAATGTAGCTGACCCAGTAAGGAGCAGGCAGGATGACCTCGTCGCCGGGATTCACCAGAGCGCGCAGAGCCACATAGACGCAGGGCTTGGCGCCGTTGGAGACAGCCACCTCAGCGGGGGTGTACTCCACGCCGCAGTCCTCCTTCAGACGCTGGCAGATGGCCTTGCGCAGGGCCACGGTGCCCACAGAAGGCGTATACTTGGTGTCGTTATTCTGGATGGCCTGGATACCAACCTCCTTAATGTAATCGGGAGTGGGGAAATCAGGCTCACCGGCACCAAAGCCGATGACATCCAAACCGTCAGCCTTCATCTGCTTGAACATGGAGTCAATGGCCATGGTGGCAGAAGGCTCGATGGCCAGTGCAATCCGGGACAACTCTTTCATAGGAAACGCCTCCGTATCGTTATATTTGCAAGGATTCCTTCATAATAATGCAATTTACCTGTTCCGCTGCATGGAAAACTGCAAAACGGAGAGGCTTGCAATATTTGGGCGCTGTTCTAAAACCTTGCACTTCTTTACTTTGTCACAGCAAAAAACATTATATGCTTCCGCTTTCAAAAATGCAAGCCCATTCTCGTAAAATTTCAAAAGTTTTGCATCTCTCCTTTGGACAATATGCAAAAAGCGAGCTCCGGTGAAAGCCGGAGCCCGCTTGAAACAAAGGCAATATCAGATGCGCTCACAGATGAGACGGCCCATCTCCAGAGTGCCGATGGCCTTCTCCCCCGCCTTGGCAATGTCGGCGGTGCGGTAGCCCTCGGCCAGGACAGCGTCCACCGCCTGCTCCACGGCGTCGGCCTCGTCGGCCAGGTGGAAGGAGTAGCGGAGCATCATGGCCACGGAGAGAATGGTGGCGATGGGGTTGGCCTTGTCCTGCCCGGCGATGTCAGGGGCGGAGCCGTGGATGGGCTCGTAGAGGCCGGGCGCGGTGTCGCCGATGGAGGCGGAGGGCAGCAGGCCGATGGAGCCGGTGATCATGCTGGCCTCGTCGGAGAGAATGTCGCCGAACATGTTCTCGGTGACCACCACGTCAAACTGGCTGGGGTCCCGAACCAGCTGCATAGCGGCGTTGTCCACCAGCACGTCCTCGTACTCGACATCGGAATACTCCTCGGCCAGACGGTGCATCACCTGCCGCCACAGACGGCTGGTCTCCAGGACGTTGGCCTTGTCCACAGAGGCGACCTTCTTACGGCGAAGGCGGGCCAGCTCAAAGGCGCGGCGGCCGATGCGCTCGATCTCCTTCTCGGAGTAGGCCATACGGTCGGAGGCCTCCTCTCCCCGGTCCTCGGTCTGGTAGCGCTCCTTCTGGCCAAAGTAGATGCCGCCGGTGAGCTCACGGACCATCATCAGGTCAATACCCTTGTCGGCGGTCTCCTTCTTCAAGGGGCAGGCGTCGGCCAGAGCGGGACGGAGAGCGGCAGGACGCAGGTTGGCATACAGCCCCAGATCCTTCCGGATGGAGAGCAGAGCGGTCTCGGGGCGCTTCTCCGGGTCGGTGGAGTGCCCCCACTTGGGACCGCCCACCGCGCCCAGCAGGACGGCGTCGCAGGCCTTGCAGGCCTCGGCGGTACCGTCGGGGTAGCTCTTGCCCACCTGGTCGATGGCGCAGCCGCCCATGAGCACGTCAGTGTAGGTAAAGGTGTGGCCGAACTTCTTGCCCACCTGCTCCAGAACCTTGACGGCCTCCCCCACTACCTCGGGGCCGATGCCGTCGCCGCGGATGAGAGCGATTTTGTAATTCATTTCGCCACCCCCCGGGCCTTCAGAGAATTGAGCAGGCCGCCGCTTTCAATGATGCCCTTGATGAACTCGGGGAAGGGCGCGGCCTGATAGGTTTTGCCGGTGGTCTGGTCGGTAATGACGCCGGTGGTAAAATCAACATCCACCTGGTCGCCGGGCTGGATCTCCTCGGCGGCCTGGGCGCACTCCACGATGGGGAAGCCGATGTTGATGGCGTTGCGGTAGAAGATACGGGCAAAAGAGGGGGCGATGACGCACTTCACGCCGCAGGACTTGATGGCCAGAGGGGCGTGCTCGCGGGAGGAGCCGCAGCCGAAGTTGGGACCGGCCACGATGATGTCGCCGGGCTGGACGGTGGAGGCAAAATCTACGTCGATGTCCTCCATGCAATGGGAGGCCAGGGCGGCGGGAGAGGGATCATTCAAATGGCGGGCGGGGATGATGACGTCGGTATCCACGTTGGCGCCGTATTTATATACCTTCATCAGGTCTCAATCCTTTCTGAATCAATCTATCAAATGGGAATCGGGAGGAAATATGGACTGTAGAACGAAAAACGAAGCGTTTCTCTGTCCTCCTCTTCCCTTCCGAAAACCCCAGGAGGCGAAACGAAGTTTCGCACAAAATTCTTTGCCAAGCTTTCTTTTAAGAAAGCTTGCGGGGGTCGGCGACACAGCCGGCAATGGCGGAGGCGGCAGCCACAGCGGGAGAGGCCAGAATGACCTCGGAGGTGACATGGCCCATGCGGCCTACGAAGTTGCGGTTGGTGGTGGAGACGGTGCGCTCCCCTTCTGCCATAACGCCCATGTGTCCGCCCAGGCAGGGACCGCAGGTAGGGGTGGAGACAGCTGCGCCGGCCTCGATGAAGGTCTCGATGAGTCCCTCCTTCATGGCCTGGAGCACGATCTCCTGGGTGGCGGGAATCACGATGCAGCGCACGTTGTCGGCCACCTTCTTGCCCTTCATCACCGCAGCGGCGGCGCGCAGATCGCTGATGCGGCCGTTGGTGCAGGAGCCGATGACTACCTGGTTGATGGGCAGTCCGGCCACCTCAGAGACCACCTTAGTGTTCTCGGGCAGGTGAGGCATGGCCACGGTGGGCTCCAGCTTGTCCAGGTCGATGACCACCTCGCGGACATACTCCGCGTCGGCGTCGGCCTCGAAGGCCTCACAGGGACGGTTCACCCGGCCGCTGATGTACTCCATGGTCTTCTCATCCACAGGGAAGATGCCGTTCTTACCGCCGGCCTCGATGGCCATGTTGGAGATGGTGAAGCGGTCGTCCATAGTGAGAGAGGAAACGCCCTCCCCGGCAAACTCCAGGGACTGATAGAGGGCTCCGTCCACGCCGATCTCGCCGATCAGGTGGAGGATCACATCTTTACCGGAGACCATGGGCTGGAGCTTGCCCTTCAAGGTCACCTTAATGGCGGCAGGCACCTTGAACCACAGAAGGCCGGTGGCCATGGCGGCGGCCATGTCGGTGGAGCCGATGCCGGTGGAGAAGGCGCCCAAAGCGCCGTAGGTGCAGGTGTGGGAGTCGGCGCCCACGATGATCTCGCCGGGGGCGCACAGGCCCTTTTCGGGGAGCAGGGCGTGCTCCACGCCCATCTGACCCACGTCAAAGAAGTTGGTGATGCTGTGCTTGTGGGCGAAGTTGCGGGCCTTCAGGCACAGCTCGGCGGACTTGATGTCCTTACAGGGGGTGTAGTGGTCCAGGACGATGGAGATCTTGTCCTTGTCAAAGACCTGGCTGAAGCCGGCCTTCTCAAACTCGGTGATGGCCACGGGGGTGGTGATGTCGTTGCCCAGGACCATGTCCACCTTGGCCTCGATGAGCTGGCCAACCTCTACGTGGTCCAGCCCGGCGTGCTTGGCCAGGATTTTCTGCGTCATTGTCATACCCATATGTAACTTCCTCCTTCAGGAATGTTCTTTCCCTGTTATCCTAGCAGACCCCTTGCCAAAAGAATGTAAACCATGTTACAATTTTAAAAAATGTTTTGGAGGGATCTCCTCGATGGACCAGCTCCACCACATGGAACTAAATCTGCCGCCGGACATCTGGCGGCCCTTTGCCCAGCAGCGGTGGGCCATCCGGTGCCCGGCGGGCTACCTCATTTATTTACAGAACACGGCGGCCACCTGCTTCTACTACTTAAAATCCGGCCAGGTGAAAAGCTTCATCCAGTCCCCTGACGGGGGCGAGCGGGTGCTGAACCTGTACCAGGAGGGCAGCCTCTTTGGAGAGGCCTCCTTTTTTGACGAGCTGCCTCGGGTGTCCTCCGCCGTGGCCATGACCCCCTGCGAGCTGGTACCCATCGACCGGGAGCTGCTGAGCCGGGAGTTTGCCGCACATCCGGAGCTGGCCCTGGCCATGATGAAGTATCTGGCCCGCACCGTGCGGCTCCTCTCCGACCAAGTGGACCAGATGGCCTTCCGGCCCGCCCGGTGGCGGGTAGCCCGGTTTCTCACCGTCAACGCCGACGGAAACGGCCGGGTATCCTGTCCCCAGGAGGAGATCGCCGCCACCATCTCGGTGAGCCGGGTGACCGTCAGCCGCATCCTCAATCAGCTTGCCCGGGAGGGGCTGATCTCCCTGGGCTACCGCTCCGTGCAGATTTTGGACCGTCCCGGTCTGGAGGCACTGTGTGAGTGATCTCTCCCCTGCCCTTCTGCCCATGCCTTTTGCAAGGAAAGGCATGGGCTTTTTCTTGTTTGAAAAAAATTGATTCTTCTCTATTGACAAGGATCCTTGTCAATGCTATTCTAATGATGACAAAGATAGTTGTCAAAACGACATAGATTCTTGTCACGAAAGGAGACTGCAATATGCCGCTTGGGAACCGACTGAAAGAGCTGCGGGCGGCGAAGGGGCTTAACCAGCAGGGGCTGGGATCGCTGGTGGGCGCGTCCCGCCAGACCATCAGCCTCATTGAGCGGGGGGACTACAACCCCTCTATCACTTTGGCCCTGCGCATCGCAAAGGTATTTGGAACGACAGTAGACGAGGTATTTTATCTCACCGAGGAGGATGAGGAACAATGAAAAAGGAACGTAGCAATAAAGCAATCTATGCCCGGTTTGCAATTACGATTCTGGTGTGTGCCGCTTTGGGCGGCGTGGCAGGCTTCTGTGCCGCCATGGCAGGAAAAAATTTACTTGATTCCGCAGACAGTCTGAACATGGCCCTGGCGTCTCTGGGCCAGCTGTGGTTTATCCCCGGGTATGTGCTGCTGGTGGTGAGCACCATCTATTATCTCCGGGGCAAGGCCCTGCTGCCCCAGGCAGAGGCAGATGACGACGCCTTTCAGGAGTCTGACCGGCGGCTGTGCCTGTCCCTGATCCTCTCCGGAGCGGCCGTAGTGTGGCTGTTTATCGCCCTGGGCATCAATGGACAGACCGATTGGGCCAACAGCCAGGCCATGTGGCTGGGAGATCATATCCTGCGTATCGGCGGCCTGATGGAGGGCGTGCTGTTCATTGTCCATCTGGTGGTTCAGCTGGTCTGGGTGGTGGCCCTCCAGGCCCTGACCGTGAAGGCCACCAAGGTCATCCACCCGGAGAAGAAGGGCAACGTATTTGACAGCAAGTTCCAGAAGGACTGGTTCCGCAGCTGCGACGAGGCCGAGCAGCAGCAGATCGGCCAGTGCAGCTATTTCTCCTTCCGGGTGATGAGCACCCTCTTCCCCATCGTGATGCTGGTGTTGTTTATCTTGGCCGACAACGGCCTGGCCCCGTCGGGCTGGATTTTGCTGGTGGGCGGGCTGTGGATGGTGCAACTGATGAGCTATCAGTGCATGGCATACATCCTGGACCATGGAAAAAAGAAACGTAAGGCCTGAGAGAAACAGAAACGAGGAGCCTGAGCAGTGCGCTCAGGCTCCTTGTTTCTGTTTCATTATTTAATAAGGAAGTCCAGCGACCCCGGCGGATTCTCTGTCCCCTTCTCCAGCAGGGACACCAGGGCAGTAATGGTCCCCTCGATCTCCTCTTTCGTAGAGGGAACGATGGTGTTGTCCATTTTCACAGTGAGGATGATAAGCACCATCTCGGCCAGCTCGTCGGGGTGGTCAAAGTGGATCTCTCCGGCCTGGATTCCCTGACGGATGATCTCAGCCAGCACCGGCTTGAGCTCGGTGATCAGGTGGTTCATGTAGGTCTGATGGAGAAAGGCCTTCTCCTGGGCACCGGCCCCATCCCCGGTGCTGGCCTCCGACTTGGAGTACTCCGTGGACGAGGAGCGGCAAGCCTGGAAAATCATAGCCATGCGGGTAAAGGGCGGGATATCCTGCCGGGCGGATAGGCTCTGGGCCGTTTTCAGGGGCGCTTCATAATTGCGCTGGACCAGAGCCTCCACAATGGCGTCCTTGGAGGGAAAATAATAATAGATGCTCCCCTTCCCAATCCCCGCAGCCTGAGCAATATCGCTGACGGAGATGGTCTGTACGCTGCGCTCCCGCAGCAGCTGCTGGAGCGCGTCTAAAATCAAATCATATTTTTTCTGGTCCTTGGCCATGGTGTTCCATCCTTCTCGCTTAAATTTTACCAGCACCTTCATTTTTTACAGTATAGCACAGTTTTTTCCCAGCACAAATGAAATAATTACCAAATCTTTCATTTTACTTGTTAATTGGAAGGAAAATGTATTGACCGGCGGTCGAAAACGTGCTAGGCTACCCTTAGAATTGTTTCGACCGACGGTCGAAAAAAGGAGGATCCCAATGACATACGCAGACATGTTTTCCGAAGTAAAGGGTATGCTGGCGGGAGCAGATGTCAGTGATATCCAGGAGCATCTGGCCTACCAATTCAACATCATCGGGGAGGCCGAGGGCATCTTCTACGCCGAGGTCAAGGAGGGCAAGCTGTACATCGAGCCCTACGAGTACTTTGACCGGGACGTGATGTTCATCTGCACCGCGGACACCCTGTTTAAGCTGGCCAAGGGCAAGACCGACCCTGTGCTGGCCTTTACCACCGGCAAGCTGAAGGTGGAGGGCAACATCGACAAGGCTCTGAAGCTGGGCGACCTGCTGGCCCGGAAGAGAAAGGGCTGATTTTATGGGATTGCTGAAAAAAGCCGCCGTTTTGGCAGGTCTGGCGGCTGCGGCAGAGGGTCTGGGCACCGCCTACTTCTACCGCCGCACCATGATCCGCACCAACGCCAAGCCGGAGCGCAGCGCCAAGATGTCCGGCATCGACTGGAGCCAGTACTACCCCCGGATGCACGAGAACCGGGACTGGCTGCTCCAGCAGCCCCATGAGGAGGTCGGTATCCTCTCCCATGACGGCCTGAAGCTCCACGGCACCTACTTCCCCGGTCCGGGCAACAAAGTGGTCATCTGCTTCCACGGCTACACCAGCTATGGTATGGGCGAGTACCCCAGCCTGGCCCGGTGCTTTATGAGCCGGGGCTTTGGCGCTTTGATCATCGACCAGCGTTCCCACGGAGAGAGCGAGGGCAAGTACATCGGTTTTGGCTGCATGGACCGGCTGGACGCTCTGGAGTGGATCCGCTGGACCATCGACAAGGTGGGTCAGGATGCCCAGATCATCCTTCACGGCGGCTCCATGGGCGGCGCTACCGTGTGTATGGTCAGCGGCCTGGACCTGCCTCCCCAGGTGAAGGGCATTATTTCCGACTCCGCCTTCACCTCCCCCAAGTACGTGTTCACCCACGTGCTGCACAGCATGTACCACCTGCCTGCTACCCCCATGATCCCCCTGGCCGATAAGGTCAACAAGCGCTTGGCAGGCTACGGCCTGGACGACTGCAACGCCGCCCGGGAGGTACGAAAGGCCAAGGTCCCCATGCTGTTCATCCACGGAAGCAAGGACACCTTTGTCCCCCCCTATATGTGCGACGAGCTGTATGAAAACTGCGCCGCGCCCAAGACCAAGCTTATTGTGGAGGGCGCAGGCCATGTGGAGAGCTACTATAAGAATACCCAGGAGTACGAAGAGGCCCTGGACAAATTTATCGGAGGAATTATCGTATGATGCGCAAACATAAAGGTTATCCGGTTTATCCCCTGACCGTAGCGCAGAAATTTCACCTGTTTTATCTCCCCTACTGCCCCAGCGCGGCGGTCATGAACATCGGCACCCGTCTGACCATCCAGTCCGAGATCGACTGGGATCTGCTCAAGCAGTCCATCTACCAGGCCTATGACCGCTGCGAGGGCATGCGGGTCTGCTTTGCCAAGGACAAGGACGGCACCTACTACCAGTACGTGGTGGACAAGGAAGAGCGGGACATCGAGTTTGTGGACTTCTCCCAGGGCACCCTGGAGGAGGCCGACAAGGTGATGCAGCAGTGGACCACCGTCCCCTTCCCCATGGAGGATGCCCCTCTCACCCGGGTGGTGATGATCAGCCTGCCTGACGGCTTTAACGGCGTGTACTTCCTGGGACACCACATGATCGTGGACGCCCAGTCCCTCATCGGCTTCCTCAAGGACATCATCGAGCTCTACTGCAGCCAGAAGTATGAGGGCGTTCCCGCCCCCAAGGAGATGGCCTCCTACATTGAGCAGATCCAGAAGGACCTGGCCTACGAGGCGGGCAGCAAGGCCCAAAAGCGGGACGCTGAGTTCTTCCAGAAGGAGATCGAGTCCTCCGAGCCTATCTACAACGGCATGAACGGCACCGACAAGCTGGAGGCCGCCCGTCAGATGTTCCAGAACCCCGATCTTCGCACCGCCTTCAACGCCTCCGGCGACACTACCTCCGCCCTGGATATCTTTCACCTGGAGGGTGAGCCCACTCAGCGGCTGATGAAGTTCTGCGAGGAGTACCATGTCTCCCTGGTGTGCCTGCTGCTCATGGGCATGCGCACCTACTTCCAGAAGGTGAACGGCCACGACGATGTGTCCATCAACAACGCCATCGCCCGCCGTGCCACCCTGAAGGAGAAGAAGTCGGGCGGCACCCGCATCCACTCCTTCCCCTTCCGCACCTGCTTTAGCCAGGACATGAAGTTCATTGACGCCATCTACGCCATCCGGGACAAGCAGAACGAGTACTTCCGCCACGCCAACTACGATCCCACCGCCTACTTTGCCTACCGTGCCAAGACTTATCCCCAGCCCCACGCCGGTCTGACCTATGAGCCCATCTCCCTGACCTACCAGCCCCTCACCCTGAAGGAGAAGGGCCTGGATCAGCTGGGCGACATCCGCTACACCACCAAGTGGTATCCCAACGGCATGACTCCCCAGGCTGTGTACCTGACCGTCATGCACCGCCCCGAGGACAACGGCCTGGACTTCAACTTTGAGCACCAGGTAAAGGCTTTCTCCCGGGAGGAGCTGGAGTACTTCTACTACTACCTGTGCAAGATCATGTTCAAGGGTGTTGAGAATCCCGACCTCACCATCGGTGAGATCATCAAATTAGTGTAAAAGAGGAATCGGATTATGTTTGAGAAATTGGTTGAGATCATCTGCAACTACGTGGAAGTGGAGCCCGAGAAGATCACCTCCGACTCCCGCTTTATGGAGGACCTGGGCTTTACCTCCTTTGACTTTATGAGTATGCTGGGCGAGATCGAGGACACCTTCGACATCGAGGTGGACGAGACCGAGGTGGTTAAGATTCGCACCGTGGGCGAGGCCGTGGACTACATCCAGAGCCTGGCTGACTGAGAACAGGAGTAAGAACTATGACCAGTACCATCCGCGAGATCCTGGTGGAGGCCCAGCAGCGCTTTGGCCCCGAGGTGGCCGTGCGTTATAAGGTGGGCAAGAACCAGATTGAGGACAAGACCTACAACCAGCTCCGCCAGGACAGCGAGAGCTTTTCCAGCGCCCTGGCCGTTCTGGGCGAGCAGGGCAGCCACATCGCCGTCATCGGCCCCACCTCCTACCGCTGGATGGTGACCTATCTGGGCATCGTCAACAGCGGCAGCGTGGCCGTTCCCCTGGACGCCTCCCTCCCCGCCGCCGACGTGTGGGAGCTGCTGGACCGGGCCGATGTGACCACTCTGGTGGCCGACGCTGCCCGCAAGGACGTGGCCGAGGGAGCCAAGGAGCACTGCCCCAAGCTCAAGCATGTGGTTCTCATGCAGCAGGAGGCGCACAGCGACGCCGCCCTCTCCCTCCCCCAGCTGCTGACGGAGCACCGGACTGCCTTTGACTTTGAGCCCCAGCCCGACCAGCTGTGTACCATCATGTTCACCTCCGGCACCACCGGCAAGAGCAAGGGCGTCATGCTCACCCACCGCAACTTGGCCGAGAACGCCGGCAGCATCAACATGGATCTGCCTGAGCGGATGGTGCTGCTCTCCGTGCTGCCCATCCACCACGCCTACTGCCTGTGCCTGGACGTGCTCAAGGCTATCTCTCTGGGCTCCATTATCTGCATCAATGACTCTCTGCTGCGGGTGATGAAGAACATCCAGCTCTTCAAGCCTGAGATGATCCTGATGGTCCCCCTGATGATCGAGACCATTGCCAAAAAACTGGAGGATAACACCCTGCTGCCTCCCAAGCTGGTGAAGAACGCGGTGTTCGGCAAGCAGCTGACCAAGATCTCCAGCGGCGGCGCTTATCTGGACCCCTCCTACATCGACCTGTTTGAGAAGTACGGCATCACCATCCTCCAGGGCTACGGCATGACCGAGTGCTCCCCCGTCATCAGCACTACGCGGCCCTGGAACATCAACAAGAAGGCCGTGGGCCAGCTCATCGACAACTGCGAGGCCAAGACAGTAGACGGCGAGCTTTGGGTCCGGGGCAGCAGCGTGATGCAGGGCTATTACAAGATGCCCGAGGAGACTGCCGCCACCCTGGAGGACGGCTGGCTGAAGACCGGCGACCTGGGCTACGTGGACGAGGAAGGCTTTGTTTACCTCACCGGCCGCAAGAAAAACCTTATCATCACCAAAAACGGCGAGAACGTCTCCCCCGAGGAGTTGGAAAACAAGCTGGGCGTGGAGCGTCTCATCCAGGAGGTGCTGGTGCGGGAGAACAAGAGCGTCATTGAGGCCGAGATCTTCCCTGACTACGAGTACGCCAAGAAGAAGCACATCAAGGATGTGCGCGCCGCCCTCCAGGAGATCATTGACCAGTACAATCTCCAGGCGCCTCCCCACAAGAAGATTTATAGCCTGATCGTCCGGGAAACTGAGTTTGAAAAGACTCCCTCTAAGAAGATCAAGCGCTTTTAAGTAAAAAATCTCCGGTTCTTTGGCTTAACAGTGATAAGGAATTAAATCACTTATCAACTGTTAGCTGACGGTTTTGGGGTGCATACGAAACTCCCGTCTGATTCCTGTTAGGAATCAGACGGGAGTTTTTCTTGTTAATAGAGCATGTGTTGGATAATATCATTTTCTTTCGAATCAGACAAAAGCCGAACACGACTACTTTTTTAACAAATGAGTATCATTAGCAAAAGGAGTTAAACACTGCAACAATTGTCTTTACACACATTTCCTCGCCCATGGAGCCGCTGTTTAGACAAAGATCATAGTTTTGCGGTATCCCCCACGAACGGCCAGTATAGTGCGAGTAATATGTTTTTCGGCGGGCATCTTTGTCAGCAATTCTTTTTTGAATTGGTTTATCTGCCTTTCCGTATCGCTCTAAAATTCTATGGGCACGATCTTCTTCATCGGAGCAGATAAACACATTCAGACAATCTTTACGATCACGCAAGATGTAATCGCTGCAACGGCCAACAATGACGCAATTTTCTCGTTCAGCTAAGTCTTTTATAATTTTTGCCTGTGCAAAGTAAATCATGTCAGAAGGAGTGGGTTCAGTACGCTCATTCAAACAACGGTTGATAACAAGGTTGAACAAAAGACTATTTTTTGCAGTAGAATACTCGGCTGTATTTTCAACAAATTCTTTTGAAAAGCCGGTTTCTTCTGCTATTTTTTCCAACAGCTCTTGATCATAGAAGGAAATTCCCAACGTTTCTGCAACAATTTTTCCAATGCTATGACCGCCGCTCCCGAATTCACGGCTAATTGTAATAATCCTTTTTTTCACAGTTTTGCACCTCCGAGCTTTGTTCGGTATGCTCTTCCGTATCAATCAGAAGTCCGAAAATAAAGCCTGCATGTTTTTTGCTATAAATGGCTGCAAACAAGTGAAAAGCAACTGCACCTATAAAAGTTACAATTAAATCTTCCATTGTATCGTACAAACCAATATCCAAATACCCAGGCAGTACAATTTCTCCATCATTGACGGTTACGTTTTCTATCGGGGAGATTATGGTTATTTCTCCAACTGTATTTGTTTCCAATGAAACCGTCGCTATATCCGAGATCCAAGTGTCCTTTTGCATATCCTTATGTAAAGTGCAATCCACTCCAAATTCAAAAAATTCCCACAATACGCCGATCATTACAGAAAATGCAATGGACACAATCATAAGAAATACAGGTGAAAGGCGAAAAAGTAATCGATCCTGTTTATTGAGCAGCACTACTAACGATAGGCTCAGTGCTGAACAAATAATGCCATTTACCGTATGCAATATAGTATCCCAATAAGGAAAGCGCAGAAAAAAGTTTTCTACTTCCCCTAAAATCAATCCACAGACAATAAAAGTTACAATAATTTCCTCCATGATTGGCGGTATATATAACTTAAGTCGCCTTTTTAGCAAATTTGGCAGCTGAAACAATAGCAGTGCCAATAAACAAAGAAAAACGTGCTCAACATTCTGCCGTAAACAAGAGATAGCAAGTGATACTGCAACGATTAATGTCATAGCGGAATAGAAAACTAATTTCTTTATTCCATGAGGAAAATCACGCAACATTAGGCATCATTCTCTCCATTTTCCTGATTTCTTTAAAACACAGGATTGCACAGAGAATAAAGGCAAGAGCATCGGCAGCAGGGCCAGCCATAAGAATACCTGTCAGGCCAAAAATACGAGCCAGAATCAACATGGCAGGCAAATAAAATATAAGCTGTTTTGACAAAGAGGCAATTGCTGCTTTTACCGGTTGTCCAATAGCCTGGAAGAGTACACCAGTACACATTTGCAAACCGTTTAGGAACGTCAACAGCAAATAAATGTGAAAGCATTGCACGGCGAATTCTTCATACAGAACTGACTCAGTACCAAAGATGCGGATCAACTGCAATGGGAAGCATTGGAAAATAATCCATGCGATGACCGTTATGACCGTACAAATACCAGCGCTCAAAAGAAATGTTTTTTTCACACGATCATATTTCTGCGCTCCATAGTTGAAGCCAATAATCGGCTGGCTGCCGCTTGCAACACCGATACCCACAGAAAAAGCAATCATGCTCACTTTCATGCACAATCCAAAGGTGGTCAAAGGAATGTCGGCTCCATATTCAGAAAGTGCGCCATACTGGGTAAGCAGATTATTGGAAACAAAGGCTACCACAGTAGATGTAAGGTTGTTAAAGCAACTTGCAAAACCAAGACTCGCTAATCTGCCTGCTATAGACCAGTTCAAAATTAAAGATGCTCTCCTAAAACGAATGGTCTTAAATTTGAACAAGTAAGCGATGTTAAAGAGTAACCCTACAAATTGGGAAAGGATTGTTGCAAGAGCCGCGCCTTCAACGCCCCAACGGAATACAAAAATGAAAAGTGGGTCAAGAATTGTATTCAGGATCGCACCGATCATCATCGAAAACATTGCGTAGCGGGGACTTCCATCTGTACGGATAGCGGAATTGATAACCGTTGCAACGATTGCGAAGGGAAAACCGATAACGATAATGTGTCCGTAGCCCAACGCATAAGGCATAATATTATCGGTTGCCCCAAAAATACGGCACAATGGAACTAAAAAAACAAAAGCAAAAATGGCATAAAGAACGCTGATAACGCTTGACGAAATCACTGCGGTTCCGACACCTTTTGCTGCTTTGTCTTCATTACCCTGTCCTAAGTTCAGACTGAAAAAGGCGGCAAGGCCATCGCCGAACAGGGTGGCAATCGCAATCGCAATTGTGGAGATAGGTGCAATTATATTGGTTGCTCCATTTCCCAGAAATCCAACTCCCTGCCCAATAAAAATTTGATCAACCATGTTGTAAAGAGAGTTGATAATCAGTGAAATGATACTTGGTATTGCATAGGTTGTAAGCAATTTGCCAATCCGTTCATAGCCAAGTGGATTGGCTGCCATTTGTGGTTTGGTCATAAGAATTTCTCCTTTGCTATAAATTTAGAATTCTAAGTATTAGGCTAAAAAATAAACCTTGCTGAATGTATTGTTATCTAAATGTTTGGATATCTTCCCCCTTTTTCAATATATTTAGAATTCTAATTATATGGGTAAACGAATATCTACCCGATATTCGCTGTCATTTGCATAATAACTTTTTCAAATATCTTCAAATCTTCCTCAGATATTCCGACAAACATACTTTTCATGTAGTCATCGATCCGATTTATGATTTCATCTTGAATTTCAATGGTCTTATCCGTCAGAACAAGCTTTTTATAACGCCCATCATCTGCCAGACTTTCCCGGCGCAGATAGCCGTTACGTTCCAAATTGTTGATTAGGCTTGTAACAGAAGAAGGTTTAATTTCCAGAAATTCTTCCAAATCTTTGGGGAATATGTTCCGTGCTTCAGACTCAATAATGATGTAATGCAGAACGAGAGCCTGGATGCTGGTGAGTGATGTTCCTACAAAGTAACCGGAAAAATAGCGATGCATTTTTCTGTTTAGCTTATCATATTTCTCCATAAGCATTCTTTCCTTCATTACGGTCCACCTCTCTAATTAGAATTCTAAATATTGTAACTATGTTACTTCGAAATAGCAAAAAAGTCAATAAGGAGATAAGCAAATCGGTTGTCATGAGCTATAGGACGAGATCAGGATTTGCCCAAAAGTAAAATCCTCCTGACCAGAAAAGGAAACGGAGATATATCAAAGCCCTCGTCCTGCCGCAGAGAAACGCACTAATACCACCACGGCAGTTCCAGCCAGAGATTATCCAGCGCAAATGCTTCAGTTGATCTTGCACGGCTTTCGCTAAGATGGAAGTGCAGAGCTGTTCCTACCAAAGGAGCGGTACAAGAAAATGACCACCGATTATGAGGCAAAACAGGAGCGGTTAAAGTTCGAAATCGAAGTGACGGAAGAATGGCTGGAAACACAGGAAACCATGAGTGCAGATGTAGATGCCTTTGTTGCTCTAACCCAGAAGTATGTGGATGTGCCGGAATTGACACCTACGATAGTCAATGAATATATCAAGAAGATTGGGGTGTTTGCGCCAGACAAATCCAGCGGCAAGCGGGTGCAGAAGGTGAAAATCTATTTCAACTTCGTGGATGACGTAGAGATTCCTGTGATTTCCGAGCCTGTTGTTGCGAAATCTACCCTTGGACACAGAAAAACGGCGTGACCATTACGGTCACACCGTTCTCTGCCCCTCGCAAAGCTAAATAGTACCTTATCACTATAAAGCCTTGGAACCGGAGATTTTTTCTGCTTATTGTAACTGTTCCGGGTAGTCCACGTCGTCAAGCTCCCGCTCTGACCCGGTCGGAACCACCAGACAGGGCTGTCCCGGGCGGTTCATCAGCTTTCGCCCGCCGCGATCTCCCTCCAGCGCCATCAGGTCCGGGAGCAGCCGGGCGGAAAATAGGGTGGGCGTGCCCACACGCTCCCCAAAGGCGGCGGTGGCGGTCCAGGTATCCGGACCGGCCGCATCCAGCAGGCGGGAAATGGTTTGGGATGTGATCCAGGGCTGGTCGGCGGGGAGAAAGAGAATGAAGTCCCTCTCCTCTACCCTGCCCAGGGCCTGGAGGCCCGAGCGGATGGAGTAGGCCTGGCCCTGTTCGCTGTCCGGACTGTCCACCGCCTGAGCGCCGACAGCCTGTGCAGCCTCCCGAATTTCCGGGTAGCGGGAGACCACGGTGAGGGTGCAGTCCTCCCGCGTCCGGCACACTTCATTCAAAGCGGCCAATCCCCAGGCAAACAGGGGCTTTCCGTTCAAGGGAGCCAGCAGCTTGTTGCCCCCGAAGCGGCGGGAAGAGCCCGCCGCCAGCAGAATGAGGTGGTTCATCCCTTGGCCTTCATGGCCATGAGCACCTTCTCCGGGGTGATGGGCAGCTCCCGGTGCCATACGCCGGTGGCCCGGTAGATGGCGTGGGCGATGGCGGGAGACGGGGTGTTGATGACGATCTCGCCGATGGACTTGGCGCCGAAGGGGCCGGTGGGCTCGTAGCTGGACTCAAACTCAACCCGCAGGTGGCCCATGTCCAGACGGGTGGGGATCTTGTACTGCATGAAGGAGTTCTCCAGCAGGTTGCCCTTCTCGTCGTAGGTGATGCCCTCAAAGAGAGCCATGCCGATGCCTTGGACAATGCCGCCCTCAGTCTGTACCCGGGCCAGGTTGGGGTTGATGGGGGTGCCGCAGTCCACCACGGCCACATAGTCAAGAACCTCTACCCCGCCGGTCTCCTTGTCCACTTCGATCTCGGCCATACCTACCATGAAGGGCGGCGGCGAGACAGGAGAGGTGTGGGTGTAGGTCACCTGGACAGGAATGGCGTTGCCGCACATGGACTTGGTGGCAATGTCCATGAGGGAAACCTCTCCCTTTCCGCCCAGACGGCGCACGCCCTTGCCGGTGAATTCCACGTCCTCGCTCTTGCAGTTCATCATCTGGGCGGCAATAGCGCAGAGATTTTCTTTCAGCTGCTCGCAGGCCCGCTCTACCGCCTTGCCGGTGACGTAGGTGGTGGAGGAGGCATAGGAGCCGGAGTCGTAGGGGGATGCGTCGGAGTCAGCACCGAAGACCGCGATGTTGTCCACGGGGCAGTCCAGGCACTCGGCGGCCATCTGAGCCAGGATGGTGTCGCAGCCGGTACCCATGTCCGCCGCGCCGATGGACAGGTTATAGAATCCCTCGTCGCTGAGCTTGATGGTGGCCGAACCCACGTCCACCCCGGAGATACCGGAGCCCTGCATGGCCATGGCCACACCGGCGGCGCGCACCTTGCCGTTGCCCATGTCCCGCACGGGGAACTTCTCCTCCCAGCCAAAGAGCTGGGCACACCGGCTCATGCACCGGTCCAGGGCGCAGGCGTTGGTCTTTTCGTTATAGTAGGCGGGCATGACCTGGCCCTCCCGGACCATGTTCTTCTCCCGGATGGCCACCGGGTCCATGCCAAGAATGTCAGCCAGCTCATTTACCGCCGACTCCACGGCGAAGATGCCCTGGGTGGCGCCGTAGCCGCGGTAGGCTCCGGCAGACTGGCGGTTGGTGTACACCACGTCGTAGGCAAAGCGGAAGGCCTCCAGGTTGTTGGTGTACAGGGGGATGGACTTGTGGCCAGACAGGCCCACAGTGGTGGGGCCGTGCTCGCCATAGGCTCCCGTGTTGGACAGGGTGTACACATCGATGGCACGGATGGTGCCGTCCTTGCCCGCGCCCAGGCGGACGTGGACCTCCATATCGTGGCGGGGGGAGCTGGCAATAAGGCTCTCCTCCCGGGTGTAGATCATCTTGGCCGCCCGGCCGGTCTTCCAGGTGACAAAGGCGGGGTAAATTTCCGCCACCACCGTCTGCTTGGCACCGAAACCGCCGCCGATGCGGGGCTTCTCCACGTGGATCTTAGACTTGGGAATGTCCAGGGCGTTGGCCAGAATACGCCGGACGTGGAAGACGATCTGGGTGGAGGAAATGACATGGAGCCGCCCGTAGGGGTCCATCTCGGTGTAGGTGCGGAAGGTCTCCATCATGGCCTGGTTGCAGGCAGGGGTGTGGTAGACGTGGTCGATGACGTGGTCACAGTGGGACAGGACGTCGTCCACGTCTCCGTCCGAGCACACCTCGCTGGCGCACAGGTTGCGCTTGTTGTCTGCGCCAACCGGGCACAGAGAGCGCCAGTTGTCCTCAGGGTGCACCAGAATGGGTCCGTCCAGGGCCTCGTGGGGGTCCAGTACCGCCTCCAACACCTGGTACTTCACCTTGATGAGCTTCAGCGCCTTGTCTGCGGCCGCCTCATCCTCGGCGGCCACGATGGCCACAGCATCTCCCACAAAGCGGACCCGCTGATCCAGAATCAGACGGTCATAGGGAGAGGGCTCGGGGTAGGTCTGCCCCGCCATGGTAAAGCGCTTCTGGGGCACATCCTTATAAGTGTATACAGCAACCACGCCGGGCACCTTCTGGGCCACGTCGGTGTTGATCTCCTCAATGAGGGCATGGGCGTGGGGGCTGCGCAGCACCTTCACTACCAGGCAGTTCTGGGGGGTCACATCGTCCACATAGGCGGGCTTGCCCAGCAGCAGAGACATGGCGTCCTTTTTCCGTACCGGCTGGCCTACGGTCTTTAAGTTTTCCATCTCAGCCCCTCCCCTTCTTATGGTCCAGATAGGCACGAATGCCACGTAGCTGTCCCTCGTACCCCGAGCAGCGGCACAGATTGCCGGCCAGATAGGCGCGGATCTCGTCGTCGGTGGGGTCGGGGTTCTCCCGCAGCAGAGCCACGGTGTTCATCACAAAGCCGGGATTACAGAAGCCGCACTGCTCCGCACCCTGGTCGGCGATAAAGGCGGCAAAGTCGGCGGCCTCCTCCTGAAGGCCCTCCAGAGTCTGGACGTGATGGCCCGCCGCCCGCAGAGCCAGCACAGAGCAGGACAGTACGGGAGTGCCGTCCATCAAAACAGTACAAAGGCCGCAGTTGGCGGTCTCGCATCCCCGCTTCACGCTCAGGTAGCCCTGGGCGCGGAGAAAATCGATGAGCAAGGTGTCCGCTTCCACGGACGCGGCCACGGCCCGGCCGTTCAAGGTCAGTTTCAGTTCCATGTTAGCCCTCCTTCTCCATGGCCAGCAGGCCACGGCGCACCAGCACGGCGCAAATCTCCCGGCGGTAGTCCTCCCCCGCCCGCAGGCTGCTGCCAAACTTGGCCCGCTGGGCCACGTCCTCGCCAAAGGCCCGGGCGGTCTCCTCGGTCACGCCGCCGGAGAGCAGGCCCTTCTCGTCCCGGTACACCTGGGCCATCTGAGGCCGGGCACCAACGACGCAGGTATACTCCCCGTCCTTCTTGGACAGGGCGCAAGTGAGGGTTGGGAAATCGGTAGAGATGTTCCGCTGGGACTGGTAGACCACCTGGCGCGCCCCCTTGGGGATGAGCACGTGGGTCAAAATGTCATGCTGCTGCCGGGGCAGCTGGGTGAACTCCTCCAGAGACATCCGTCCGGCGTGGTGCAGCTCTACCTGGGCATCCAGAGCCAGTAGCAGGGTGAGCACATCGGAGAAGCCGAAGCGGCCCCACAGGCTTCCACCCACGGTAGCCAGATTGCGGAACTGCACGCCCACAATGTGGCGCAGGCTCTCCTCCATGGCCCCCTGGGTCAGCTCATTGAGACCGTGGTGGCGCTCCATCGCGCGCAGAGACACCATGGCCCCCAGGCGGTAAAACTCTCCGTCCTCCTCGATCTGGTCCAGCCCCAGATCGCTCAGGTCGATGGCGGTGCCGATGGAACGCCGCTGCATCTTCAGCCAAAGCATTCCGCCCAGCACCACGTTGTTTTTCTTTTGGCACAGGTCGTAGGCCTCTTCCAGGCTCTGGACCCGTACATAGTTTTTGATTTTCAGCACAGTATTTCCTCCCCGTTGCGGCATGCTGTGTATTCGTTTTATAAAGCATATTATTATACCATATTATTTCCACTCTGACAAACCAAAATCCGGGCGGACCCGACAAAAATCGGGTCCACCCGGATTTTTATGTGTGTCGGAGCAGCTCATCTACCGACACGCCGTAGAGCTTGGACAGAGCGATAAGGTTGGCAGTGCTGGGCTCGGAGGCTCCGCTCTCCCACTTGCCCACTGCCTGGCGGCTCACCCCCAGAGACTCCGCTACCATTTCCTGGGTCATATTGCACCGGGTGCGGTGCTCCTTCAGAATCTCCCCCAGGGAGCGCTGTTCCGGTGCGTCATCCCGGATATACTGGGATGGACCAGGCGGCGCAGTTCGTTTCTTGTTGTAATTTCGGATCAGCAGGATTACTGCTATGATTACTAAAATCGGGACAAAAAGGATGATGAATAAAAATAGCACGTTACGAAAAGGGAAAAACATGGGTATCCTCCTCAGAAATCAGATGCCCTGAGCATAGCAAAAAATGACCACAATGACCACCAACTTTCAGGCAACTATGGGTTGCATCGGGCATTTTTGCGCAAAAAGCCCTCCGGTGGTGGCCGGAGGGCTCATGGTTACGCCTTTTCCTTGGGCAGCAGGATGTTCATGATGATGGCCACAAAGGCGGCGGGCACGATGCCGGAGCCGCCGAAGACCAGCTGGATCCACTGAGGCAGGCCGGAGAGCACCGCGCTGTTGGCGCCCAGGCCGTAGCCCAGACCCAGAGCCACCGAGACGATGGACATGTTCCGGGCGGTGAGGGGCTCCTTGGTAATGAGCTGGATACCGCTCATCACGATGGAGGAGAACATGATGACCGCCGCGCCGCCCAGCACGCTCTGGGGCATAATGGACACGATGGCCGCCAGCTTGGGCAGCAGGCCGCACAGCACCAGGAACACGGCGCCGCAGGCCAGAGCGGTACGGTTGACGATCTTGGTCATGGTCACCAGACCCACGTTCTGACTGAAGGAGGTGTTGGGCAGCACTCCGAACAGAGCGGCGAAGGAGGAACCCAGGCCGTCACACATGACGCCGCCGGCCAGCTCCTGGTCGGTGGCCTCCCGGCCCATGCCGCCCTCCATCACGCCGGAGATGTCGCCCACCGTCTCCACGGCGGTGACGATGAACATGATCATCACAGGCAGGATGGCCCGCAGATCAAATACCGGCTTGACAGGCATCAGAGCAGGAATTGAAACCCAGCTGGCCTGAGCCACCTTGTCCCAGTTGAGTACCCAGGCCTTGGTGTACTCCACCCCGTCGGCGGTGACGCCGGTGGTGGACAGGAACAGGGGCAGAATGGCGCAGATGATGTAGCCGCAGACGATGCCGATGAGAATACAGGAGGAGCTGGCCAGCCCCTTGGCCCCGTGCTTGAGGGCCAGGACGATGATCATCACCGCCAGGGCGATGAGCAAGTTCTCCACAGAGCCGTAGTCTTTGGCGCTGGTGCCGCCGCCGAAAGAGCCCACGCCCACGCTGATGAGGGAAAGGCCAATGGACAGCACTACGGTACCGGTGACCACGGCGGGGAAAAAGCGGCGCAGAGGCTTTAAGAACGCGCCCAGCACCGTCTCAAACAGGCCGCCTAAAATGGAAGCGCCCATAATGGCCCCATAGGCCACGATGCCGCCGCCCATCACGTTGACCACGCTCTGGAACACGCCGATAAAGCCGGAGCTGGTGCCCATGATGATGGGTACCTTGCCGCCCACCGGGCCGATGGCAAACAGCTGCACCAGGGTGACCAGACCGGCCACCAGCATGGCATTTTGCAGCAGCACTACCTGGATGGCGGCAAAGTCCTCTGCCCCGCTGGTGGCGGCGCACAGATTGGTGATAATAAGGATGGGGGTCAGGTTACCCACAAACATGGCCAGCACATGCTGAAGCCCCAGGGGAATGGCCTGACGCAGGGGAAGACGCCCAACAAAATCGAAGGGCGTCACAAATTGTCCGGAACGCTCCATGATCTTCCTCCCTGATATTTTTCTAGTGTGAGACCTATATTATATCAGATTTCTCGGATGTTCACAGTGTATTCATAAATTTTCCTGTTTTTCTCCATTTTCCGCAAGACCGCACCAATAAGCGCCGCTGTCTTTGTCCCGTTTGACGCAAATATCCGGGTAGATGCGGCGTAAAATGGCCTGGATCTCCCCTTCCGCGGCCTCTCTGGGGCAGATCTCCCCAACCAGCTCTCCCCGGCGCAGCAGCAATAGGCGGCGGCACCAGGTAAGGGCCAGAGCCGGGTCATGGAGCACCACAAGTCCCGCCTTTCGCTGGGTGCGGATGAGCTCTCCCACCGTTTGGAACAGGAGCTGGGTGTTATAAAAGTCCAGGGCACTGTTGGGCTCGTCCAGCAGGAGGATGGGCGCGTCCTGCACCACTGCACGGCCCAGGTGGACCATCTGCCGCTGGCCCTCGCTGAGGGCGGCGCAGTCGGTATCCAGCAGCTCCTCCAGGCCAAACTGCCGGGCAGCCTGAGCCACCCGCCGCCGTCCGTCTTCCCCTGCCGGGCGCAGAGGCCCTGTCCAGGGGTAGCGGCCCATCTCCAGCACCTCCCGCGCCCGCAGGCCGGGCAGAAGCTGGGGGCGCTGGGGCATGAGAGCCAGGCGGCAGGCCCGTTGACGGTGACTGAGCTGTTCCCAGTCCTCCCCGTCCAGCAGGACCCGCCCCCCCGTTACCTTGGCCGAGCCGGTCAGTGCACGCAGAAGCGTGGTTTTCCCGCTGCCATTGCGGCCCAGCAGCCCCACCAACTCCCCTTCCCGAACGGAAAAGGAGATATCCTTGACAACCGGTGAGCTGTAACCGGCACACAAATTTTGTACCTCAAGCATCGCCGCCATATCCATCCCCCCTCCGGCACAGCAGCGCCACCAGAACCGGGGCGGCAAACAGCACGGTAAAAATACTCAGCGGCAGCTCCGCTCCCGACGACAGAGACCGGGCCAACAGGTCGGCGCACAGCAAAACCACCCCTCCAACCAGCCCACACAGGGGCAGGTAGGGTCCGCCACGGCGGCCCAGGAGCAAAAAGGCGATGTGGGGGGCGATGAGGCCCACAAAGGAAATGACTCCCGTCACCGACACCACCGCCGCTACCATCAGGGTGGTGATCCCCAGCAGCAGGGCACGCCATAAAGTGGGATCCAGGCCCATGCTCCGGGCGCTCTCCTCCCCCAGGGACAGCATCAGCACTTCCCGGCGGAAGAGAAGCAGAAGGCCCAGACAGACCAGCACTGTAATGGCAGGCAAAACTACTTTACCCGCCGTGATAGAGGCCAGACTTCCCATGGTCCATACCTCCAGGGCGGCCAGTTCCCGCTCCGGGTCGGCCATAATCTTCAGCGCCATCAGCCCCGCCTCTGCCAGGGCAGAGACCACCACACCGGCCAGAATGTAGCTGCCGGTACGCTCCAGCCGGGCCGCCCGCACCAGAAACAGTACCAGCCCCAAGGCCAGCAGGCCCATGGTGAAGGCTCCGGCCATGATCTCTCCGCTGCCCCCTGCCCCCAGCACGATGACACAGGCGGCTCCCAGCGAGGACCCAGACGCTACACCAGTGAGGTCGGGGGAAGCCAACGGATTGTGAAAGATGATCTGGTACACACCGCCAGCCACACCAAGAGACAGGCCGGAGATCAGGCCCATGCACATCCGGGGCAGGCGCAGCTGCCAGAATACCCGAACGGGCATGGTGTCCCCCAGTTTTCCGGCCAGAATATCAAAAATCTCCCCCACCGAAAGGGGATAGCTGCCTATAAAGAGGGAGACCACCGCCAGGGCGGCTAGCACAAGAGCCGCGGCCAGTATGGCGGTAAATTCCCGGGTATGTGGTTTCATGGCGGTGTTCCTCCTTTTCCATCAGATTCAAAGAAATTCTGTTTCTTTGGTATGCCCGCCTCCTAAAAGATGGGCATACCAAAGGGACAGAAAAAAGTGGGGGGAGGAGTTTTCCTCCCCCCTGTTTGGATTCTTACTTGGTGATGAGGCTGGTGTCGATGTCGAAGCCGTAGAAGGTTTTATAAAAGTCCTGGGCGTCGGAGACAAAGGTCTCAAAAGAATAGACGTCAGGGTGAAGTACGCTGGTCAGCCACATGGTGCCCAGGATTCCGGAGGGAATGGGAGAATCCCACTCCTCAATGCCCTTGGGCATGGCATACACCGCGCCATTCACCACAGCGGGCAGCTGAGACAGCTGGGGATCGTCCATTACATCCTCCACGGTGTACTCGGCCGCGGTGGGGATGATGAATACGTCAGGAGCCATGGCCAGCAAAGTCTCATAGGAGACCTGGGTCCAGTAATCTCCCTCCATCTCCCCGGCGGCGTTCACGCCTCCGGCGATGTCGATGAGGGTGCTCTGGTACATGTCCTTGGGTGCGGTGTTCAGGTAGGTGGAGTTGGCGCCCATGTAGACCACCGGCTCCTCACAGCCTTGGGTCAGTTCCTCCATGCGGGTGATCTGCTCCTCATAGTAGTCGGTAAGCTCCTTGGCCCGGTCCTCTACGCCGCAGGCCTGGCCAATCAGGGTAAGCATCTCCACCAGCAGGTCGTGGCTCTCCGGGTTCACCACCAGCACAGGGATGCCCAGCTCCTCCAACGCGCTCACGTAGTCCTGGAGCTTCAGGGGCATGATGACCAGGTCGGGATCCAGGGCGGCACAGGCCTCCACGTTGAACTCCTTCAGGCTGCCCACCGAGGCCTGCTCCAGCAGCTCGGGCGCGGCCATCTGGTAGATGGGACGGCTCTCCGGCTTGTTCTCCAGGCCCACCACCCGGTCATCCACTCCCAGGGCAATGGTGGCGTAGGTGGTGATGTAGTAGCAGCTCACCAGGGTCTGGGCGGGACCCTCCAGGGTAACTTCCCGTCCGGCCTGGTCAGTGAGTACGATGGCCGAGCTCTGCTGGCTTTGGGAGCTGTTCTGACTTCCGGTGCCGGAATCGGCTCCGTTTCCGCCGCTGCATCCGGTGGCCGACACTGCCAGCAGGGCGGCCAGAGCCAGGGCGGTCAAACGCTTGGCAAAAGATCGTTTCAAGTTTGTCTCCTCCTTTACAAACTCTGGGTTATCCTGGCATATTGTACCCTGCCGGGCTCTCCTTGTCAAAGAATTTCCCACGGACAGACACAAAAACCCGGAGAACCAAAGGGTTCTCCGGGTCTTGATATCACTTATCGCTGGGACTCCATGGTGGTCTGGGGCAGCAGGGACAGGGGGTCCACCAGGCTGTCGTTCTGAGCCACCTCAAAATGGAGGTGAGGCCCAGTGCTCTTTCCTGTCTTGCCTACTGCGCCGATCGCCTCACCGGCGGTCACGGTCTCCCCTGCCGTCACCTCGATTTCGGACAGGTGGCAGTACTTGGTGGTAAGTCCGCCGTGGTCCAGTACAATGTACCGGCCGTCGTCGGCATTATAATCGGTCTCGGCCACGGTTCCGGCCGCCGATGCCAGTACCGGCGTGCCTGCGTCCAGCACGATATCAATTCCGTTGTGGCTTGTGGTCTGCCCGGTGATAGGATGGACCCGGCTGCCGAACGGAACGGACAAGGTGACGCTGCCCTGAGTTTCCATGGGCCACTGGAGGGTGACCTCCTGCTGCTCCAGCTGAACGGAGCTGCCCGCCGATTTCTCCTCCGTGGGTGCGGCATAGGCTCCCAGGGCCACCGAGGTGAACAGCACAGCCACACAGGCCCCAGCCGCCAGCACCCCGGCAAAGGGTTTGCGCTTGTGATCCATAATGTGTATCAACCTTTCTTTCAAACACTGCTTCTTGGAAAGGCAGGCGGCAAAATGGGGTGCGGGAACGGCGCACAGCTCCAGCAGCAGCTGGCCGTATCGAGCCCGCCGCGCCTGGTCCCAGCCCCGGCACACGGTCTCGTCGCAGGCGAGCTCACAGGCCCGGTCCAGCCGCTCCAGCAGCCACCAGGCCGCCGGGTTGAACCAGTGGAGCACCGAGACCGCCACAGCCATCCGCTTGACCAAAAGGTCACGCCGCCTCCAGTGAGTCAGCTCGTGGGAGAGCAGGGCCTCCAGGGCCTCCCCCTCCAAGGACAGGCAGGGCAGCACCACAACGGGATGCAGCAATCCCATCAGCATGGGGGTGACGGCATCCGGGCTGCAAACCAGCTTGGGCGGGCGTCGGTATGGGCCGGTAAGGGCGGCGTAAGCTGCCTGGGTCTCCTTTGGGGCGGGCCGGGCACGGCGCAGGATGCTCCGGGAAAACCGGGCATAGCTTACTCCCCGCACCGCCAGTATCACTCCGACTCCGGTCAGCCACACCACCCACAAAAGGGCTTCTGCGGTCACAGGAGATGTGCGGTGCGATACAGGCTCTGCCTCAAGGTTTCCCGTTTGTTCTGGGACGGTCAGGGTCCACGACTCCTGAGGTGTCTCCACCGCCTGGTTGAGCAGGCTATGGGAGGTGGTCCAGGGGCACAGAAAGCGCAGCAGCACCAAGATCCACAGGACATAGACCGCCCGGGCAGAGATTTTTCCTTTTAATCCCCGGCAGATGAGGGCGGTCACGCCCGCCAGCAGCGTCCCGGACAGGGACACGCTGCCCAGCACCAACAGCTTATCCATGGCCTTCGTCGGGGTACAAAATGCCCCGCAGCTCGCTCAGATCCTCGGAACTGAGGGGACAGCACTCCACCAGTCCCGCCACCAGGTCCCGGGCGCTGCCCTGATAGACCCGTTGCAAAAAGGACTGGGTGGACCAGCGCTGGTAATCCTTACGGCCCAGCAGCGGCCAGTAGTAGAACACGTCCCGCTTTTCGCAGTCCACCGCCCCCTTCTCCCGCAGCCGGCGCAGCAGCGTCTTTACTGTGGAGGCGTCCCAGCTGTGGGTCTCCTCCAGAGCGGCGCGGATGGCCGCGATGGGCATGGGTTCCTCCGAGCGCCACAGTACCTCCAGCACCTCCAGCTCGGAAGACGAGATCTTTGCCGCCAATTCTTTCATCCAATATGACCTCCTAACAAACAGGGTACAGCTGTAACCTATCTACAGGTTACAGCTGTACCCTCGCTTTGTCAACCCCCATTTTCCTTTTTGGGAGAGAAAATGGCCCGCCGGATGGTTCCGGCGGGCCAAAATAAGGTGATTTATACCGTTGGAGTTCCAGGACCGTCGCCCGGGCCCTTTCTTTTCCGGGAGATCATTCCCTTTTTCCGGAGAATCACCACGACAGCCACGGCGATCACGATGAGCACCAGGACCAGCACCAGGTTGTAGGACAGCATCACCAGCAGCTCCTTGCTGCCATTGATGAGGCCCCGGAAGCTGGACTGAACACCGGCCGCCATACGCGCGCCCAGACTGTCCCGCTCCCCGGGGGTGGTGGTGATGGTCTTGACCTCATCCAGAGTGAGCTCAATGGTGGAGTAGCTAATGAGACTGTCGTATTCATTAAGAGAGGTGGTGAGGCTCTCAATCTCGTACTCTACCTCGCTCAGGGCATCCTCCAGAGCCACGATGGTCTCCATACTGTCCGCCTTCTCCAGCAGGGAGAGCAGCCGCTCCTGCTTGGTGCGCTGAGCCTTCAGGCGAGCCTCCGTGTCGTAGTACTGCTGGCTTACGTTTTCGCTGTTCTCGCTCTGGCTGGTCACGTAGCCCAGCTCCCCGGTGCGGCCCAGGAAGGTATCAAACTGCTCCTGGGGCAGACGGATGGTGTAGTTGCCCCACCGTGTGGCGTTCTGGTTGCGCAGGCTGCCGCCCTCCACGCTGGCGCTCTGGAAGTAGCCGCCGCACTCGGCCACCATCTTCTCCAGCGACTCCACCGCCTGATCAAAGGTCTCGGTCTGGACCTGAAGATAGGCCCGGCGGATGAGCTTGGCGTCCTGGTAGACTGAGGCGCTGCTCTGGCCCTCCGACTCCTCCGATGCGTCCTGATTACTCCCGTTGGCCCAACCGGAGTCCGTCCCGGTCATCTCATTGGTGGCCCCGCCGCTGGACGAGGCGGCAGTGTCTCCGCTGGCTCCACTGCTTCCGGCGCCGCAGGCGCATAGTCCGGTAAGGAGCATCAGGGTCATAAGCAAAGCAAGCATTCGTTTCATGTAAAATCCCTCCCATACTTGTTGGGTCTCTCTACCCTTCTAGACGGATTTTCCGGTGGGAGGTTCGGGGTTAAGAAGAAAAATTTTCAGGGAACCTCTCCCCTTTTGCTCACATAGCATGAGAAAAACAGGAGGTAATCCCTTATGCCTATTATCTATCTCTCTCCCTCCACCCAGGAGAAAAACTACTATGTCAACGGCGGCACCGAGGAACAGTACATGAATCTGCTGGCCGACAAAATGGTGCCCTATCTCAACGCCTCAGGTATCCGCTACTCCCGCAACACCCCGGAAATGACCGCGGTGTCCTCCATCGCCGCCTCCAACGCAGGCAACTACGACCTGCACCTGGCCCTCCACTCCAATGCCGCCCCCGAGGGAAAGTACGGCAGCGCCCGGGGCATCATTGTTTTCTACTACCCCGGCAGCCAGGAGGGGCAGCGGGCGGCCACCATCATCGCCAACAACTTAAAGAGCATCTATCCCCTGCCCAACCTGGTCCGTGCCGAGAGCACCACCTCCATCGGCGAGGTGCGCCGGGTGCGTGCCCCGGCAGTCTTTCTGGAGCTGGGCTACCACGACAACCAAGAGGACGCAGCCTGGATCAAGCAGAATCTGGATGCGGTGGCCAAGAATCTGGTCATGTCCCTGTGCGACTACTTTGACATTCCCTTCCTGGACCCCTCCACCAGCCGCTCGGGCCGGGTGGATGTGGACTGGGGGGTACTGAACATCCGCGCCCGCCCCGACCTGGAGGCTCCTATCCTGGCCCAGGCTCCCGATGGCTCCCCTCTTACCATCCTCAACCAGTCCGGAGGCTGGTATCTGGTAAACTATGCGGGGACCATCGGCTACGCCAAAGACGACTTTGTCACCCTGAATTAAGGAGGCGCGCCGATGGATATCCATGTGGTCCGTCCTGGGGATACCCTCTACTCCATTGCGCAGCAGTATGGTGTTTCCATGGCCCGGCTGCTGGAGGACAATGATCCACCCGACCCGGCGCGGTTATCCGTGGGTCAGACCCTGGTGGTACGCTACCCCAAGCAGGTGTACCGAGTCCGTTCCGGAGATACCCTGTCCTCCATTGCCCGCGCCCATGGCCTGACCGTGCGTCAGATGTGGCAGCGAAACCCCGGCCTGGGCGGCGGCAGCACCATCTACCCCGGCCAGGAGCTGGTCCTCTCCTACCGTCAGACTCCTCTGGGCAAGCTGGCGGCCGGTGGTTACGCCCAGCCTGACATTGACCCGGGGCTGCTCCGCTCCACCCTGCCCTGCATCTCCGACCTGGCTCCCTTTACCTATGGCTTTACCCCCCAGGGCGAGCTGATCGCCTTAAACGACACCGCTCTGCTCTCCACTGCCAAGTCGGTTGGGGTGCGGCCCTGGCTCCACCTGTCCACCCTCACCGCCGCCGGTACCTTCTCAAACCAGCTCTCCCACGCGGTCTTTACCGACCTCCAGGCCCAGAACCGGCTGATCGCGGCTCTGGTAGAGACGGTGCGGCGCAAAGGCTACCAAGGGGTGGATGTAGACTTTGAGTTTATCCTCCCTGAGGACGCCAACCGCTACCCGGAGTTTATCGCCAATCTGCGGGAGAGTTTCGCTCCCCTGGGGATCTCGGTCATGGTAGCCCTGGTGCCCAAGACCAGCGCAGACCAGAAGGGCGACTTCTATCAGGGCCACAACTACCGCCTGCTGGGCGCGGCGGCAGACTATGTGTTCCTTATGACCTATGAGTGGGGCTATAGCTACGGCCCTCCCATGGCGGTGGCCCCTCTGGACCAGGTCACCCGGGTGGTGGATTACGCCCTCACTGAAATCCCGAAGGAAAAAATCTGGATGGGCATGCCCAATTACGGCTACGACTGGAAGGTGCCCTATCAAAAGGACACCATGGCCCGTTCCATCTCCAACCAGCAGGCCATTGCTCTGGCCCAAAAGTACTACGCTGCCATCCGCTTCGATGCCGCCGCTCAGTCCCCCTGGTTCCGGTATGTGGACGGAGACGGTCAGGAACACGAGGTTTGGTTTGAGGATGCCCGGAGCGTACGTGCCAAGCTGGAACTGGCCCACAGCCGGGGGCTCTACGGGGTGAGCTACTGGAACCTGATGCGCCCCTTCCCCCAGAACTGGACGGTGCTGACCACCCTCTACGAAATCGAAGACTAGGGCTGGATTTTTCCCGGAACATGGAGTAAAATGACGGAGTAAAAATTTCCCCACAAAGGAGAACTGAGAATTATGTCCGTGGAAGTTGGAATCAAGGGCCGCGCCGAAGACGTGGTCAGCGAGAAGAACACCGCCCAGGCCGCCTGCTCCGGCGCTCTGCCTGTATTCGGCACCCCCTTTATGACCGCTCTGATGGAGAAGGCCGCCTGGACCTCCATCGCCCCCTACCTGGCCCCCGGCGAGAGCACCGTGGGCACCAAGCTGGACGTGAGCCACGACTCCGCCTCCCCCATCGGCATCAAGGTGTGGGCTGAGAGCGAGGTCACTGAGGTGGACGGCAAGCGCATTGAGCTGAAGGTCGCCGCCTATGACGAAAAGGGCATGATCGGCCACGGTACCCACCAGCGCTTCATCGTCACTGACGAGCGCTTCCTGGCCAAGACCGCCAAGAAGCTGGAGGGCTGAGCGATGTCCATCGAGCGGGTGCGGGCCTACTTTAAGGAGTTGGGCCGAGAGGGCGATATTCTGGAATTTCCCGTCTCCAGCGCCACGGTGGAACTGGCCGCCCAGGCGGTGGGCGTGATCCCCGCCCGGATCGCCAAGACCCTCTCCTTCCTGGTGGACGGCAAGTGCGTGCTCATCGTGGCCGCGGGAGATGCCAAGGTGGACAACAGCAAGTACAAGGGCCTGTTCCACACCAAGGCCAAGATGCTTACCCCTGAGCAGGCCGTGGAGATGACCGGCCACGCCGTGGGCGGCGTGTGTCCCTTCGCCAACCCGGAAGGAGTAGAGACCTACCTGGACGTGTCTCTCCAGCGGTTTGACACGGTATTCCCTGCCGCGGGCAGCTCCAACTCCGCCATCGAGCTCACCTGCAAAGAGCTGGAGGAGTACTCCCACAGCCGGGGCTGGATCGATGTATGCAAAGCCTGGCAGGAAAATGGCTAAAAAAATTCCGTGAGTGACACCACTCACGGAATTTTTTTACTCTTTGATCTCATTCATGATATCCAGCAGCATGACCAGTTCCTCCCGGCAGCCGTAGTTGTCCAATACCTGGGGAGACAGCTCTTCCGCCAGCAGCTCCGAGCCCAGCTTCTGAGCCCGGGCCAGGTCCTGCCGGGTCCCTACCCCCTGGGCCAGACACCGCACCAGGCGGCAGATGCAGTTCACATTGCCCTGTTTGGCACCCTGCCGATAGAGGGTGTAGGCTTTCTTCAGGTCCTGCTCTACCCCCAGGCCTTCCTCATACATCCGGCCCAGAGACCAGTAGGCGCTGTCCATGTTCTGCTCTTTGGCCTGCTCATAGCAGATCCGGGCTTTGTCCAGATTTCCGGCCTTCTCCAGATACCAACCCATGTTGTAGACGGCGTATACATTTCCAAGTTCCGCGGCCTTGCGGTACCATTCCATGGCCTTGCCCAGATCTTTGGGCACGCCGCGGCCCTTGGCCAGCAACTCAGCAAAGTTGTTCATCCCCGCGCTGCTGCCCAGCTGGGCGGACCGCTCATACCAGAGCGCGGCGCTGGTGTAATCCTGCTCCACGCCCTGGCCCAGTTCATAGCTCAGCCCCAGGGAGAACATGGCCTCCCGGTCTCCCTCCTTGGCCGCCTTTTTATACCACTCCACGGCCAGATCCGGAGCGGCGGCCACGCCGATCCCGTCCATCAGACAGTCGCCCAGCTGTACCATGCCCCGGGTGGAGCCCATCTGGGCCGCCTGGCGGTAGAGCTCCACCGCCCCTGCCGGGTCGGAGTCCACCCATTTGCCGGTCTGCTTGAGCCACCCAAGGCAGCACATGCCCTCCGGGTCGCCTCCCTGGACGGCCTTCTCATACCAGCGCACCGTCAGTTCTTTGTCCTGCTCGGTGCCTACGCCGAACTCATAGTGCTTGGCCAGGGCCGTCTGAGCGGGAACCTCCCCCTGAAGGGCGGCTGTGCGCAGCCACTCCACCGCTTTGGCGTGGTCCTGGTCAACACCGATCCCGTCCTCCAGACAGTGGGCCAGCAGCCGCTGGCCCCGGGCGGAGCCGTGTTCCGCCGCCGCCAGATACAAAGAAGCGGCGCCCGCCGGGTCCTGGGGTGTGCCGATACCCTGCTCCAGACAGACACCCAGATTGCACAGGGCGGCCACGCTGCCCATTTCCACCGCCTGCTTGTAAAGCCAAACCGCCTGTCGAAGGTCGGGCTGGATCCCGATGCCCTGCTCCATGCAAAGTCCCAGGTTGCAGGTGCCCCAGCCGCTGCCAAAACTGGCAGAGCGGCGGAAGCAGGCCAACGCTTTCTCGTCGTCAGCGGGCTCCTCCTCCGTCCAATAGAGCCCCAGGCGGCACCACTCGTCTCCGGTCAGTTCCTCTTCCCGGCGTTCCTTCAGGGCCTGGCCGCAGCGGGGGCAGGCATCGGGCAGGGTGTCGCCCTCCCCGAACCAGAGGCACTCCTCATTGGTACAGCTGTAAATCATGCGCTCACACCCCTCGCTCCACGGTTTCATAGATTTTCTTCAGGTCCAGGCTCTCCCGTAGGGTCTGGGCCAGTTTGTCATATTGGCGCTGCTTATAGCTCCAAAGGGTTTCCTTGGGGGCCTCCCCGTCCCAGTGGAGCCCCTTCTCCTCCATCAGCAGGCAGACAAGCCGCTCCACCAGCTGGGGGGAATCCAGCAGGCCGTGGAGGTAGGTACCCAGCACCGAACCGGACACGGTAAAGAGCGCCTCGCTCTGGCCCATGTGGATCTCGTACCCCTCCAGAGGACAGCCGGAGAGTGAGGCGAACAGCCCACGGCACTCCGGGAAGGGACAGGCCGTGCGGGTGGTAGTCTTTTCCGGTGAAAAGACCGTGGTGGTGTCCAGCAGGCCCATGCCGTCCATGGCGCCGCCACCCTCTGCGCCTAAGGGGTCGGAGAGCTTCCGGCCCAGCATCTGATAACCTCCGCAGATGCCCATCACCGGGGTTCCACGACTGGCCAGCTTCAAAATGGCCGCCTCCAGACCACACTGGCGCAGCCAGCGGAGATCGGCCAGGGTGCTTTTAGTGCCCGGCAAGATCACCAGGTCGGGCCGTCCCAGCTCCTCTGCCCGGTCCACGTACCGCAGGCCCACCGCCGGGTGGCGCTGGAGGGGATCAAAGTCGGTAAAGTTAGAAATGCGGGGCAGGCGGATGACTGCCACATCCAGAGGCGCCTTACCGCCTTGAGCGCCCAACCGGGAGGACAGGCTGTCCTCCTCGTCCAGGTCCAGCTCTATCCAGGGTACCACGCCCACAACGGGCACCTTGCAAAGTTCCTCCAACTGGGTGAGGCCGGGGCGGAGCAGCTCCACATCCCCCCGGAACTTATTGATGATGGTCCCCTTCACATAGGGGCGCTCCTCCGCCTCCAGTAGGGCCATGGTGCCGTACAGAGCGGCAAACACCCCGCCCCGGTCGATGTCCCCCGCCAGCAGAACCGGAGCTCCTACCATCCGGGCCAGCCCCATGTTGACGATGTCCTGGGACTTCAAATTGATTTCCGCCGGGCTCCCGGCCCCCTCCAGCACGATGATGTCGTACTGCTCCTCCAGCGTGTGGTAGGCCTCCATCACCTGGGGGATGAGCTGGCTTTTTTGCCGAAAGTACTCCGAGGCGGTGAGGTTGCCCACCGCCCGGCCGTTCACAATGACCTGACTGCCCACGTCGCTGGTGGGTTTTAAGAGGATGGGATTCATCTCCACGGTGGGCTCCACCCCCGCCGCCTCTGCCTGCATCACCTGAGCCCGGCCCATCTCCAGGCCCTGGGCGGTAATGAAGCTGTTGAGGGCCATATTCTGGCTTTTAAAGGGGGCTACCTTGTATCCGTCCTGGCGGAAGATGCGGCACAGTCCCGCCGCCAATACGCTTTTGCCCGCGTTGGACATGGTGCCTTGGATCATAATAGATTTTGCCGGCATGTTATTCTCCTCTCAGCAGCGTGCTCAATGCGGCAATCAGCCGCCCGTTTTCCTCCGGAGTACGAAGTCCCGCCCGGTACCACCCCGGCCCCAGGCCGGCGTAATTGGCGCAATCCCGCACCAGAATACCGTTTTCCCGCAAGCGCTTCCCCAGGTCCTCCGGGCCGCAAAAGAGCAGAAAACAGCTCTCCGACGGGGACACCCAAAGCCCCAGTTCCTCCAAGGCGGCTTGCAGTCTGTCCCGTTCTCTCTCGATCTCAGGAAAACATGTAAAAGGCCAGCGGGGAAATGACTGTAAAGCACATTCCCCTGCTATCTGTGCCGGGATCGATACCGGCCAGGGCTGTAAGATGCGGGCCATCTGCTCCAGCAACGCCCGATCTCCGCACAGACAATAGCCCAGGCGTAGCCCGGCCAGAGCATAGCTTTTTGTCAATGCCCGGAACAAAATCAGGTTTCCTCCCGCCAACTGGTCGGTCAAGCGGGCAGGCAGGGCGGCGGTGAGCTCCAGAAAGCACTGGTCCACCGCCAGCATGGCTCCCACCTGACGGCAGCGGGCCAAGATCTGATATAAAAGTTCTTCCTCCATCAGCCGCCCGGTGGGGTTGTTGGGATCACAGAGAAACACTAGCTCTACCCCGGGGACAATGGCCTCCAGCAGGGCTTTATCGGGAACAAATCTATTTTCCTGAGAGAGGTAAATCTCATCTATCTGGCAGCCCACTCCTTCCAAAGCCCGGCGGTATTCTCCAAAGGTGGGGGCAAGGAGAATTGCTTTCTTAGGTCTCAGGCTCAGGACAAAGCGGTCAATAAGGTCGGCGCAGCCGTTGCTCCAAAGCACCATATCTTCCTCCACCCCGTCCCGCTGGGCGGCGGCACGGACCAGCCCACGGCACTGGGGGTCGGGATAGCCCTGGCGCAGGACTCCCTCTTGCGCGGCGCGCAGAACGGGTTGGGGCGCTCCGGCGGGATTGAGACAGACCGAGAAGTCCAGCAGCCCAGCATTGCCGCCGTATACATCTCCCCCGTGAACGATCCGTTCCATCACTTCTCACCCCTTACAACCATATAGAAAGTCCGGCAAAAAGCAGCAAAAACAGCGCTGCCGTGGCGTACATCAGCCAGCAGGCCCTGGGAATGTCCTCCGGCTCCACCGGACGGGTCGGATCGCCCAGGGTGGGCTTGTGGACTACCTTGCCAAAATAACTGGCGTCCCCCGCCAGGCGTACACCCAAGGCTCCGGCACAGGCGGCCTCTGTGTGGGCAGAGTTGGGGGACGCATGTTTCCGCCGGTCCCGCCAGAAGATGCTCCAGGCGCGTCGGCCAGAGCAGCCGGGCAGTAAAACTGCCCCGAGACACATCAAAAGCCCGGACAGCCGGGCAGGAATGAAGTTCAGCACATCGTCCAGTCGGGCGGAGGCCCAGCCAAACCAGCGGTACTTCTCATTTTTGTAGCCTACCATGGAGTCCAGGGTACTCACTGCCTTGTAGGCCATCCCGGCAGGCAGCCCCCCTAGAAAGAGGAAAATCAACGGGGCAGTCACCCCGTCACAGGTATTCTCCGCCACCGTCTCTACCGCCGCCTTTGCCACCCCGGTCTCATCCAGAGCTTGCGTGTCCCGACCCACAATGCGGGACACCGCCTGCCGTGCCCCATCCAGATCGTGCTTTTTTAAGGGGTAGCAGACCGCCATACTCTCTTTTTGAAGGGACCGGGCGGCCAGCAGCTGGTAGGTAAACCACAGCTGTACCACCCAGCTAAGCCACGGCGACACTTGACCCAGTCCCCATAAGATCAGGGCGCTGCCGCCGCCAAACAGGATGGGAAGAGCCAGGGCCAGAACGATTCCGGCCCCGCGTTCCCCTGCTGGGGTCTTAGGAAAGAGGCGCCGGAGCAGTCTCTCCAGCACAGAGATAGTCCGTCCCATCCACCGCACCGGGTGGGGCATCCAGTGGGGGTCCCCCAGCAGCAAATCCAGAACTGCAGCGGGCAGCAGGACCGTCCAGAAGAAATGTGCCATGGTTTAAAGCTCCTCTAATAATTTGAGGGTAAAGGGATTTTCCTGCACAGACACTCGGAAGCCTCCGCAGTTTTTCACCTGCCAGTCATAGAGCTTGCGCTCCGGACGGCCGAAGGTCCCCATTACCACCAGCCAGGTCCCACCGTGGGCCAGGATCGCCGGACGCTGCAGGCCCATAGCCTTGGCCTCCTGGGCCACGGTCTGGATGCCACGGCGGCAGCGGGCAATGAAGTGCTCCATGGACTCCCCATGGGGGAAAGTGACGGTCATGTCCCCGCCGATCCAGGCGCGATAGATTTCCTCGTCCTTCAGCTCCTCCCAGGTCTTGCACTCATAGTCCCCAAAGTCACACTCCTGAAGATCCGGAACGATGTGCTGCTCCATACCGGGAAACAGGAGCTCCGCCGTTTGGCGGCAGCGCATCAAGGGAGACACCCAAAGGCCGTCCACCTCCGGCATGCGCTCCCGGCGCTCCCGGGCTAACGCCTCCCCCTCTGGGGCTAAGGGTTGGTCCGTGGACCCCACATATTGTTTTTCCAAATTACCCGGCGTCAGACTGTGCCGGATGAGAACGAATTCCATGGTTGGCTCCTTTTCCTTTCTTTATTTCAGACGCATGGCCAGACCGCACTGGAGACGGTATACCGCCTGGGCCTCTTGGGCCAGCTGACAGCACAGCCGTCCGATGGCCTCCCGGCGCTCCCGGTCATGGCGCTCCATCGGCACCACCCCGCAGCCCACCTCGTCGCAGATCACCGCCTCATAGTTCAGCAGATCCTTCAGCGAGGGCAGGGGCTCCAGCGCATGGAGGGCGAGCAAAGTTTTTTCTGGGTCACAGCCCAAGGTCGTGGCAAACTCCCGCTTGCCTGCACCCCGGCCGCCGATAATCAAAATCATAACACCGCCTCCAGACGCTGCGCCAATACCAGGCTCGCCAGACACCCCAGCTCACACAGCTGCAAAAACCACCCCGCCAAATCGCCGGTTACTCCGCCGAACTCCTTAAGGGCAGTATGTTTGTAGTAGAAGTAGACGGCCAGTCCCGCCGCCGCCGAGAGCAGATACCAGGGGTTCAACGCCCCCAAAGCCAGCACGCACAGCAAAGCGCCCAGCACCAGGCTCCAGGGGAAGCCCGTCCCGGTCACCGCCGACAGCATCCCCTCCCCCCGGGCATTTGGCAGACGCAGGGCTCCGTAGCCCGACAGACACCGGCTGTAGAGAGGCAGCAGCAGAACCGCCAACAGCGTATTACCGTCAAGCGTTTCCACTTCACACCATAGGCCAAACAAGGCCAACAGATAGCACACACAGCCCAAAACGGCAAAAGCTCCCACCCGGGAGTCCTTCAAAATCTCCAGCTTCCGCTCTCGGCTCTGGTGGGAGGCCAGGGCGTCGCATACATCGCAGAAGCCGTCCATGTGGATGCCTCCGGTGACCAGAATAGGCAGCAAGGTAAGCCCCACCGCCCGCAGGACGGCGCCCAGATCCAGCGCCCAACACAGGGCCAGCCAGACGGCCCAGGCTGCGCTCACTGCCAGACCTACCAGGGGAAAGACGTACAGTGTGAGACGGCGGCTCTCACTCTCCCAATCCAGAGGCGGCATGGGCACCCGGGAGTAGAGGGCAAAAGACATGCCCACAGCCCGCAGCCACTTCATACCATCTCCCCCTTCCAAATAACCGGGATACCGCACACCAGCTCGGCCACCAGGTCATAGCGTTTTGATAAATTGGTCTGAACCTGGGAGAGCACCTCCAGATAGGCCATGGTTTCCGGGGGATAGTCCTCCCCGTCCCGGAAGAGATCGTTGCCCACCACAACCAGGTGCTCCGCTTTGCCCTCCAACGCAGTCAGTCCCCGTTCTAATGCGGCCAAAGCAGCGTTTTTGTCCACGGTTTCACCAGAAAACACCTCATTGGCCACCAGATTGCCCAGGTCCTCTAGCAAAACAGTGGAGTGAGACGGAATGGAACAGGTCTCCAAATTCCGGGGCTGTTCCAAGGTCGTAAATCCTTTGCCTGCACGGGCCTGGCGGTGGCGGGCGATACGCTCCGCTCCCTCCTGTCCCCAGGGTTCCATGGTGGCCAGATAGATCAGGGGATCGCCCAGGCGGCAGGCAAGATCTTCCGCCCAGCCGCTCTTCCCGCAGGCAGAGCCCCCCAGAACCAGGGCCCTCAGGGGGTTACCCCCACTCGGGCAGGGCCGGACACCGCCCGGCCGTCAGGCTGATAGGCCTCGATCCCCATATGGTCGAAGGTGGACATATTCTGATACACAGACAGGGCCATGTCCAGCAGCGGCATGGCCGCCACTGCGCCGGTGCCTTCTCCCAGGTGGAGTCCCGCATCCAGAACCGGCTCCAGCCCCAATTCCTGGAGCAGAAGCTGCCCGCAGGGCTCCGCAGGACGGTGGCTGGCCAGCATGGCCTTTCGGGCGTTGGGGCACAGGCGCACCGCCAACAGAGCCGCCGCACAGGAGATGGCTCCGTCCAGCAGCACCGGACGGTTCCGAGCCGCTGCTCCCAGGTAGAACCCTGTCATAGCAGCGATGTCAAGTCCACCCACTTTACCCAAAACATCCAGAGGATCTTTTCGGTTTGGTTGGTTCTGTACCAAGGCCCGCTGGATGACCGTCACCTTGTGCACCAGGCCGGCGTCAGACAGACCTGCCCCGCGCCCAGCAGTCACCGAGGGAGGCAGATCCAGCAGCACGCTGGTCACCGCAGCGGTGGTGGTGGTGTTGCCGATGCCCATCTCCCCCGCCGCCAACAGGGCAATATCCTGATCATCCAGCTCCATGGCGATCTGTGCCCCGGCCATCAGGGCAGTTTGGGCCTCTTCCCGGCTCATGGCGGGACCTTTTGTCATATCAGCAGTACCTGGGCGGACAGATAAATCCCGTACTCCGGGTACAGGAGTATGGGCAAGTATACCCACATCCACTGGGACTACCTTCGCTCCCGCTACCAGGGCCATATGGCACACCGAGGAACACCCCTCGCCTAAAGCTTTGGCCACCGCCAAGGTGACCTCCTGCCCGGTCTGGGTGACCCCCTGGGCTACAACCCCATTGTCGGCGCAGAATACGGCCACTGCCTTAGCGCCTAGGGACAGATCCGTTTTTCCGGTGGCTCCTGCCACCCGCACCAGCATCTCCTCCAGATGGCCCAGGCCGTTGAGAGGCTTGGCAATGGCATCCCAGTTTTTCCGGCAGCCATCCATGGCGCTTTGATCCGCCGGGGTAATGGCAGCCAGCAGTTCTTCCAGTTCCATAATCATCTCTCCTTCCACCGGCGGCAGGCGTCGGAAAACCGCCGGGCCACTTGGGGGCAGGACGGCAGATATAAGTGAGGAAATCCGGCAAGCAGATTCCCCTTACAAACCATGCAATTCCAGTGTTTCTCACTCTCCGGCTTTTGAGCCAGACAGGCTTGTCCGTTCTGTGTACAGTCCCAGCGGTGAAACTCGTGGGCGGCCACGGTCTCCCCGGAGCGCAGATAGGCACTGTCCTCCAAGGAGTGCAGCGTCACATATCCAAAGCGCTGCAGCCGCCCGGTTCGGTATCCGGCTCCATCCAAAATTCCAGTCATGGGCCAGGCCTTGCCCTGGGAATCCTCCAGGGTCTGCTGCAAGTAGAGGAATCCTCCGCACTCGGCTAAAATAGGCATGTCCGCCTCAGCAGCTTCACGCAGAGCCTTCCTCATAGAGACATTTTCACTAAGCATTTGGGCATACAGCTCTGGATAGCCGCCCCCCAGATATACCCCGCAGGTACCCTCCGGAAGCTGTTTATCTGACAAGGGGCTAAACTTTACGATAGCTAGGCCGCAGCGCTTTAAGAGTTCCAGATTCTCCTGGTAGTAGAAGCAGAAAGCTTCGTCCCAAGCTACTGCCAGTATCCCGGCAGGCACCTCTAGTGCCTCCTGCTCTTCCGGAATCTCCAAAGGTGGCGCGGACTGTGCAAGCTCCAGCAATCGGTCTACATCGGCGTATTGTTCTAAAGCATCCGCCAGCTTCTCCACCCGCTCTCCCAGGTCCTGGATCTCGCCCGGGGTATAGAGTCCCAGGTGGCGGCTGGGGATAGAGCACTCAGGCAGCCGGGGCAGACAGCCTAACACGGGCAGCCCGGTTTCCCGCTGGATGTCCTGGCTGAGCCGGGCAGCCATGGCAGGAGTGGTCCCATTGAGGAGCACCCCCGCCACCTGGCTGGGCTGACGGAACCGGGCAAGTCCCTGCAAGACCGCCGCCAGGGTAAGGGCGGAGCCTTTCGGCTCCGCCACCAAAATGGTCGGGGTCTGGGTGACTTCGGCCACATGCCAGCTGCTGGCCCGCTCGCCCCCTCCTACCCCATCATAATAGCCCATAACACCCTCGATGACCGCCGCGCCCCGGCCCTGAGCTTCCAGAGCCAGATTGCGCCGCACTTCATCGGGAGAGGAAAAAAACAGGTCCAGATTTCGGCTGGGCAGCCCCAACACGCTGCGATGAAACATAGGGTCGATGTAGTCCGGCCCGCACTTGAAGGCGCAGGGAGAAAGCCCACGGCGCTCCAGCACCCGCAGCAGGGCGCAGGTGAGGGTGGTTTTACCGCTGCCGCTGGCCGGAGCGGCCAGCAGCAGACGGGGAACGTGACAGGTCATAGACAAAGCCCTCCTGCAAGGAGTTCTGCCGCCGGAAGCGGCAGAATAAAACAAAATCCGTCATTTCCGGCGACACAAGGTAAATTGCCCTAAAAGGGCAAGAGAGGGTCCCCTGGGGGATGCGCGTCGGAAATGACACTTCTCACCCAAGATGGGCCGACTTTTCCGCTAGGAACCGAGGCTCATCTTGGGTGCAGCTCCGCTCAACAAAGTGGCAATGCCACTTTGTTGATGTTAGAAGGTATCCTCCTGAGCCCGATCCACCCCATCGTCAAGGTCAAAGGGCGGAGCATCCTGGGCGGGTGTGGGTGCAGCAGGCGCAGGAGCAGGCGGTTCCGACGCGCCGCCCGGTGCGTCGGAGACAATGCCCTGGCGGTACTTCATCTCCTGCCACTGCTCCTTGGTAATGAGCAGCTGCCGGGCCTTGGAGCCCTCGAAGGGACCCACGATGCCCTTTTCCTCCAACTGGTCCACCAGTCGGGCAGCTCGGGCATAGCCCAGCTTCAGCCGCCGCTGGAGCATGGACACCGATGCCTGCCCGGTCTCCACCACCACCTCGGCGGCGGCATTGATGAGCTCGTCATACTCCTCATCCCCGTTTTCCATGGGATTGGAGCCGCCCACGCCCTTGGCGCCCTTGTCCTTCTCAGCGGCGTGATGCTCGATCTCCTGCATGACCTGATCGTCATACTGGGCCGCACCGCTGTTCTTCTTGACAAAGTCTACCACCGAGGCTACCTCACCGTCGGAGATAAAACAACCCTGGACTCGAGTAGGCTTGCCGCTGCCCAGCGGAGCAAAGAGCATATCGCCCCGGCCCACCAGTTTTTCTGCGCCCTGGGTATCCAGGATAATGCGGGACTCCATGGCGGAGGCCACGGCGAAGGCAATGCGGCTGGGAATGTTGGCCTTCATGAGGCCGGTAATCACGTCGGCAGAGGGACGCTGGGTGGCGATGACCAGGTGCATCCCGGCGGCACGGCCCATCTGGGCCACACGGCAGATGGATTCTTCCACCTCTTTGGCCGCCACCAGCATCAGATCGGCCAACTCGTCGATGACCACTACAATGGAGGGCATTTTCTCCATGCCCTCGGTCTTGGCGGCCAGGGCGTTGTACTCTTCCAGCTTGCGCACGCCCACCTCAGAGAAGGTGCGGTAGCGCTTCATCATCTCAGTGACTGCCCACTGCAGAGCTCCCGCCGCCTTTTTGGGGTCGGTGACCACGGGAATCAGCAGATGGGGGATGCCGTTGTAGATACCCAGCTCTACCATTTTCGGGTCTACCATGATGAGACGGACCTCTTCGGGGCTGGCTTTATAAAGGAGGGAAATAATCAGAGAGTTGGTACACACGGACTTACCGGAGCCAGTAGTACCAGCGATAAGCAAGTGAGGAAGCTTTCCAATGTCCCCTACGATGGCTTGTCCGCTGATGTCCTTACCTACGGCAAAGGATACCTTAGATTTGCTGCCAGTGAAGGCCTGGGAGGCGATGACCGAGTGAATGGACACGGGAGAAACCACCTTGTTGGGCACTTCGATGCCTACCACCGAAATCTTGTCCGGAATGGGTGCGATACGCACGCCGGTGGCACCCAGAGCCAGGGCAATGTCGTCAGCCAGATTGGTCAGCTTGTTCAGGCGCACGCCCTGGTCCAGTTCCAGTTCATACCGGGTGACCGAGGGGCCGCGTACCACATTGACGATGTTGGCGTCGATGCCGAAGGAGTGGATGGTATCGCTGAGCCGCTGACGGTTGGCACTGAGCTCGCCCAGGGCCTCTCCCCCCAGCTCTCCCTTCCCCTCCTGGAGCAGCTCCAGGGGCGGGTATTGGTAAGGAGGCGTCTGCTGAGAGAGTCCCTGCTGGATATGGGCGGAGACCTCCTGAGCAGCCTGCTGGCTCTCCTGCTGGGTCATTTTGGGCACGGCGGGCTCCCGGACGATCTCCGGCATAGCCATGGGAGCCGGGGCAGGAGGCACAACGGGGACAGGCTCCGGTGCGAAGGAAGTTTCCTTTACAGACTCTGCAACCTCAGCCTCCGGGGCAAAGATGGGGTCGGGCTGGACGGGCGGAGGCGGAGTGGTAAAGATGGGATCGGCCGCAGGTTCCGGCTTTGTCTTGACGGGCTCCGGTTCCGGCGTGACAGTCTGCTCGGGCTGCGCCGTGCTGGCCTCGGCAGCACCTCTCAGCAACTGGTCGGGAGCAGGCACCCGGGATTTGCGGTTGAAGAAGCTGCCCTTGGTCTTCTCTAAAATGGGATTTGCCGCGCGCGCGGGCTCTTTGCCCACCAGAGGTCCATCCTCCACCGGGATATCGATGTCGGCGGATCGGCCCCGGGCAGTCTTGGTCTCCACTCTGGCAGCCGGTGCGGGAGCCTGACGGCGGGGACGCTCCGGGATCTCCTGGGGCTCATACTCCGGACGGTTGAAGATCCAGTCGGCCACATCTACAATGGTGCGGTTAAAGGCCCCAAGAGCCAGAAGCAGGAAGGCCAGCACAAAGACCACGGTGGCGCCGATGCTGCTGAACACTTGGACAAAGGCCTGGGCCACGGTACCCGACAGGGCGCCGCCGCTTCTCATGGCCTCACCGCCGGCCCACAAGGTCTTAAGCAGAGTGGCATCCCAAGGCAGTACTGGATTCAAAAGGCCATGAACGGTACAGGAAAATACCCCCGGCAGAGACAAGGCGCATGTCAGACGCAGAGCCACCGGGCGTCCCCGGTGGAAGGCCAGGATATAGCTGCCCAGCAGCAAAGCGGGCGGCACCAGCCAAAAGCCGTAGCCAAACAGTCCCTTGACCAGTCCGCAGAAAAAGTCAATGAACAGCGCCTTCATATGGAAATAGCCAAAGGCGGAGAAGATGGCCAGCAGCAGGCAGATCACCGCTCCTGCTTCCCGGCGGAAGGGTTTATTGGCAGAGGAACTGCTTCTCCCCTTCCCGGATGCGGGCTTTTTGCTCCGGGATGAGCTGGACGATGTAGTTTTTCGTTTCCCAGCGGAGGAAGTCTTCCGGCTGGTGCTGGACTTCTTTTGGGTCGCCATAGTATTCGGTCCTTTCGGATAATATCAAAAGGCGCGGTCATGCGCCGAAACCTGTGGTGCATCCTCCTTAGTCGGCGGGCACCGCCCTGATTGGGCATACATATTTATCATACCATATCCCAGGTTACGATGCCAGCCCCTTTCGCTCACTGAAACAAAAAACGCGGGGAACGGCAATACTGCCGTTCCCCGCAGATGGGG